>ERZ773208.1474-NODE-1474-length-18642-cov-4.157960_pt1 | contig 18642 bp, 18 predicted proteins | sample MGYA00581006_ERZ773208 | MGnify/ENA primary metagenome ERZ773208 (study PRJEB29015, sample SAMEA2737793) | human gut metagenome | biome: human gut; feature: human-associated habitat; material: faeces | place: China | collected 2012 ... | reverse complement strand
GGGAACCCTGACGGTTCCCTTTCACTCTTTCCTTCCCTCCGTAACCTTGGGTCAGATAAGTCTTTCGACAGTCTAAAAGCTGCACGGCGACTGCCGTGCAGCTTTTCAGTTTGTCTTTTTTCCTTTAATTCTCCGCTTCTTTCACGACCGCCGTGCCCTCGACGAGATTCGCCGTGACGAGCGTGCCGTGAATGGCCATCTGCCGCTCCAGAAGGTCGGTCAGGATGACCATGTCCCCGTCGATGTCGATGCGCATGACATTGGGCATCGCGACGGTTTCCGGGGAGATCTTATTTTTATACACCGTGGAAAGGCACATTTTGCTTCCTCCTTTACTTGAGCGAGGCCAGCACCGCCGACAGGCGCACATTGCCCTTTTCGAACTCCGAAACGGCGGCCAGGACCTGCTGCGAAGCGGCCTCGTTGCCCAGCTCGCCCAGCTTCTTTGCCAGACCCTCCAGCTCGCGGGCGTGGGCGGCGTTGTGGTTGATCATATACTGCATCAGCGCAAGCGTTTCCTGCATGGGGTCGCAGCCGCCGCAGTCGTGGCAGTCATGCGCGCAGTCGTGCTCGTGGCTGTGGTCGTGGCCATGCTCGTGGGGATGGGCATGCTCGCCGTCCTCGTGGTGGAAACGAAGCTTCCAATTCTGCTGTTTCATAATGCATACGCTCCTTCGCGTTTGAATTTGCCTTTATTATACCCCCAAACGCGCCGCTTGTCAAAAACAATCTTGCAAAGCCGCCGCAGAAATGATAAAATATAGTACTAAAACAAAATGCGGAGGACAACCTCTTTGGAAACAAAAACGACCATCATTCCGGCGCAGGCGCTGGAGCGTCAGGCCGCGATCTGCGGCGAAATTCAGGAATACTGGCAGGTGCAGGGCGTGACCCCGCTTGCCTTTGTGGATACCTACGGCTGCCAGCAGAACGAGGCGGACTCCGAGCGCATCCGCGGGATGCTGCAATGCGCGGGCTACGGCTTCACGGACACCGAGGAGGGCGCGGACGTCATCGTCCTGAACACCTGCGCCGTCCGCGAGCACGCCGAGCAGCGCGTGTTCGGCAACGTCGGCGCGCTGGTGCATACCAAGCGCCGCCACCCGCGGCAGAAGATCTTCGTCTGCGGCTGCATGATGGGCCAGCCGCAGGTGGCCGAGCGCATCAAAAAATCCTATCCCCACGTGGACGGCGTGTTTTCCACGCACCATCTGTGGCAGTTCCCGGAGCTGCTGCTGCACGTACTGACGACCGGCAAGCGCATTTTTGCCACGGAGGATTCCGCCGGCTCCATCGCCGAGCATATCCCCGTCGCACGGACGAACACGCTCAAGGCGTGGGTGTCCGTGATGTACGGCTGCAACAATTTCTGCTCCTACTGCATCGTGCCCTACGTGCGCGGCCGTGAGCGCAGCCGCCGCCCGGAGGACGTGCTGGAGGAGTGCCGCGGGCTGATCGCCGCGGGCTACAAGGAGATCACCCTGCTGGGCCAGAACGTCAACTCCTACGGCAAGGACTTGGGCACCGGCTACGACTTTGCCGATTTGCTGGCGGCGCTGGATGAAATTCCCGGCGATTACCTGATCCGCTTCATGTCCTCCCAGCCCAAGGACGCCAGCTTCAAGCTGTTCGACACCATGGCCCGGTGCTCCCACGTGGCAAAGCAGCTGCATCTTCCCGTGCAGTCCGGCAGCGACCGGGTGCTGCGGGCCATGAACCGCCCCTATGATAAGGCTCGCTATCTGGAGCTTATCACCTATGCCCGCAAGGTCATGCCGGAGCTGGTGCTGACCAGCGACGTGATCATCGGCTTCCCCGGCGAGACGGAGGCAGAAGCTATGGAGACGGTGGCGCTAGTGGAGCAGGTGCGGTTCGACGCGCTGTTTACGTTTATCTTCTCTCCCCGGCCCGGTACGCCTGCCGCCAAGCTGGACGACCCCGTTCCCCGCGCTGAAAAGCAGGTGTGGTTCGACCGGCTGTGCGACGCCCAGAATAAAATTTCGGAGGAGATTCACGCCCAATACGTGGGCCGCACCCTCCGCTGCTTGATCGACGGCCAGAGCGACGACAGCCGCTGGCCGCTGACGGCCCGCACCGCCGGAGGACGGCTGGTGCATCTGGTGGGCGACGCGTCCGCCATCGGCAATTATCATGATGTAAAAATCACCGACAGCAACACCTGGGCGCTGTTCGGCGAGATGGTATAAAGTTTTCTCTGTCATTCCGAGACCAGTCCTCAGACTGGTCGTGGGAATCCGTTCTCTTAACAATGCGGTGGAAATTCAGATGGATGCTACGGCGGCATAGCCGCCGAGATCGGAGGCTAAAAACATGCCACCGGCATGTTTTCTTAACGCCCCGACGGATTGCCGCGTCGGCCTTGCGGCCTCCTCGCAATGACAGGAGTGCGATACGCAATTTTGAAAGGAGTCCCCTATGGCAGAACTGACCCCCATGATGCAGCAATATCTGCAAATAAAGGAACAGAATCAGGACGCCATCCTGTTCTTCCGGCTGGGCGACTTCTATGAGATGTTCGGCGCCGACGCCAGAACGGCGTCCCGTGAGCTTGACCTGACCCTGACCACCCGCGACAAGAGCAAGGACAAGCCTGCCGAGGAGCGGATGCCCATGTGCGGCGTTCCCTATCACTCTGCGGACTCCTACATTGCCCGGCTGATCGCCAAGGGCTACAAGGTAGCCATCTGCGAGCAGACGGAAGATCCCGCACAGGCCAAGGGGCTGGTGAAGCGGGATATCATCCGTGTCGTCACCCCCGGTACGGTGATCGACAGCGCCTGTCTGGAGGAGGGGCGCTCCAACTTCTGCGCCGGTATCTATCTGGACGAGGACTACGCCGCCCTGTGCGCCTGCGACATCACCACCGGCAAGGCCCACGCCACCGCCTTTTCCGGCCCGGAACGGGTGAAGCAGCTTATCAACGAGCTGGCCCGCTTTTCCCCCGCCGAGGCGGTGGTGAACGAAGCCGCCTTCTTTGACGAGATGCTTCATACCTTTTTGCAGGATAAGCTGAACTGCCATCTGGAAAAGCTGCCGGCGGGCCGCTTCCAGATGGAAGCGGCGGAAAAGCTGATCTGCCGCCAGTTTGGCGACGACGCGCTGCACCGTCTACCCCGGGACAACCCGGCGGTATTTCTGGCGCTGGGCGCGCTGCTGAGCTACCTGCACGAGACGCAGAAAACCGACCTGTCCCACGTGGACGATCTGGAATACTACCGCCGGGGCCAGTTCATGGAGCTGGACCTGACCGCCCGCCGCAATCTGGAGCTGACGGAGACGCTGCGCAGCAAGGAGAAGAAGGGCAGTCTCCTGTGGGTGCTGGACAAGACGAAAACCGCCATGGGCGGGCGCTTGATGCGCGCGTGGCTGGAGCGTCCGCTGCTGTCCGTCACGGAGATCGACCGCCGCAGCGCCGCCGTGGCGGCGCTGGTGGAGCACACCGTGGCCCGCGAGGAGCTGATTCTGGCCTTGCAGGGCATCTCCGACATGGAACGTCTGGTGGGCCGTATCGTATACGGCACAGCAGGCGGCCGTGATCTGGCGTCCCTACGCGCCGCCATGGAGAAGCTGCCGCTGGTAAAGGCCCAGCTGTCCTGCTTTGAAAAGGGCCGCCTGCATCAGCTGGCCGAGGCGCTGGATGACCTCAACGACCTTGCCGCCCTCATTGGGCAGACGCTGGTGGATGAGCCGCCTTTCTCCGTTCGGGAGGGCGAGCTGATCCGGGACGGCTTCGACAGCGAGGTGGATCGCCTGCGCACCATCCTCCACGGCGGCAAGGGCATCGTCGTCAGCATGGAGGCCGCCGAAAAGGAAAAGACCGGCATCCGCACCCTGAAGATCGGCTATAACAAGGTGTTCGGGTACTATATCGAGGTGTCCAACTCCTTCAAGGATCAGGTGCCGGACACCTACATCCGCAAGCAGACGCTGGTGAACGGCGAACGCTATATCACGCAGGAGCTGAAGGATCTGGAGCATGACATTCTCTCCGCCGAGGATCGGGTAAAGGCACTGGAATACCAGCTGTTTACCGACCTGCGGCTCCACGTGGCGGAGCAGGCCGCGCGGGTGCAGCGTGCCGCCGCCATCGTGGCGGAGCTGGACGCCCTGTGCTCACTGGCCGCTGTGGCGGTGAAGAACAATTACTGCTGCCCTGTGGTGGATGAGTCCGGCGTCATCGAAATTCACGATGGCCGCCACCCCGTGGTGGAGCAGATGCGGCGGGACAGCATGTTCGTCCCCAACGATACGTACATGGGCGAAAAGGATGACCGGGTGGCCATTATCACCGGCCCCAACATGGCCGGTAAATCCACCTACATGCGTCAGGTGGCGCTGATCGTGCTGATGGCGCAGATCGGCTCCTTTGTTCCCGCTCGGGCCGCCCGCATCGGCGTGGTGGATCGCATTTTCACCCGCATCGGCGCCAGCGACGACCTGTCCGCCGGACAGTCCACCTTCATGGTGGAAATGACGGAGGTCAGCGATATTCTGAAGGCCGCCACCGCGGACAGCCTGTTGATCCTAGACGAGATCGGTCGGGGCACCTCCACCTTTGACGGCATGTCCATTGCCCGGGCGGTGCTGGAATACTGCGCCGACCCCAAGAAGCTGGGGGCCAAGACCCTGTTCGCCACCCACTATCACGAGCTGACGGCGCTGGAGGGTGAGCTGCCCGGCGTCCGTAACTATAACATTGCCGTCCGCACACGGGGCGAGGATATCATCTTCCTGAGGAAGATCATCTCCGGCGGCGCCGACCGCAGCTACGGTATCGAGGTCGCCAAGCTGGCGGGCCTGCCCAAGCAGGTGCTGACCCGTGCCCGGCATATTTTGCAGGAGCTGGAGGACGAGGCGGGCAAGCCCCACGCCGCCCCTGTGGAGACGGATCAGGTGTCATTGGAGGCTCTCAGCGAGAGCGCGGTCATCGACCAACTCCGCCGTGCGCAGGTGGACACCCTCAGCCCGCTGGAGGCGCTGAATCTTTTATATGAGTTAAAGAGCAAGTTGTCCTGACGCTGCGCAAGGGCGGCCCTTGCGGTCGCCCGACCGATGACGCACCGCATTTCTTGCACCCTTTTGTAGGGGGCGGCGTCCTCGACGCCCCGCCGGTTTACCGGAATACCCTCATAATACGAACGGGCCGTCGAGGACGCCGGCCCCTACAAAAACCAACCCACAGCCAACTATCACAAGGAGGAACCATGCCGCAGATCCAATGCCTACCGCCCCATGTGGCGGATCTTATCGCCGCCGGCGAGGTGGTGGAGCGTCCCGCCAGCGTCATCAAAGAGCTGCTGGAGAACGCCATCGACGCGGGAGCCTCCGCCATCGTGGCGGAGATCGAGCACGGCGGCCTGACCTACATCCGCATCACCGATAACGGCTGCGGCATTCCGGCGGAGCAGCTGCCCACCGCCTTTCTGCGCCATGCCACCAGCAAGCTCCGTGCCGCCGCCGATCTGGCAGCCATCGGCACGCTGGGCTTCCGGGGTGAGGCACTGGCCGCCATCGCCGCCGTCAGCCGTGTGGATATCTTTTCCCGCGCCGCCGGTACGGAGATGGGCGCGGCGCTCCATCTGGAGGGCGGCAAGCCCGGCCAGACGGAGCCTACCGGCTGCCCGGAGGGCACCACCATCTGCGTCCGCGACCTGTTTTATAACACCCCCGCCCGCATGAAGTTCATGAAGAAGGACAGCGCCGAGGGCGCGGCGGTGTCCGGCGTGGTGCAGCATCTGGCCCTGAGCCATCCCGACGTGTCCTTCAAGCTGCTGCGGGATGGGCAGGAGGTGCTGCACACCCCCGGCGACGGCCAACTGCTGTCTGCCATCTACGCCGCCATGGGGCGGGATTTCGCCCTTGGCCTGCTGCCCATCTCCGGCAGCGGCGGCGATGTGAAGGTGGAGGGCTTTGTCACCAAGCCCCTCAACGGCCACGGCAGCCGTGGCAAGCAGGTTTTTTTTGTCAACGGCCGGTTCGTCAAGTCCCAGCTGCTGACGGCGGCGCTGGAGGAAGCCTATAAGAACCAGCTCCTCAAGGGGCGGTTCCCCGGCTGCGTCCTGCACGTGACGCTGCCTGCGGATCGGGTGGACGTAAACGTCCACCCCGCCAAGACGGTGGTGAAGTTCGTGTCGGATAAAGCTGTGTTTGACGCGGTATATTACACCATTCTGGACGCATTAAACGCAGAAAAGGCCCCCAAAAAGCCCGATAATGTACCGGAATTTTTCCAGAAAATGACAGCGCGGGAGTTCAAGGAGAAGGCTGCCGCCTCGGCGGAGGAGAAAAAGCCGCTGGGCAGCTTCCTGCCCAAAAGCGCCGCCCCGGCCACGAAAAACGTCATCCGGGACAGCGTGCCCGCCATGGCCCAGCGGCCCCACAGCGCCGAGACGGTCTACGTCCGGGATGTGGCGGAGCCGGAGGAGCCCATCGTAACATCCTCGCCCCTGACGGGCCGCACCTATGAGATCACACCACCTGTAAAGGCAGAGGCGTTGACAGAAAAACCCGTCGAACCGGAGACAGTCGCAGTACCGGAAGCACCGGCGCAGGAGACCATCACCATGCCGCAGGAGCCGGAGCAGCAGACTATGGAGCCGGTGAAGGAAGCGCCGTGGCGCATGGTGGGCGAGGTGCTGAAAACCTACATCATCTGCGAGGACGAGCACGAAACCGTGTGGCTCATCGACAAGCACGCCGCCCACGAGCGGCTGCGGTTCGACGTGCTGAAGGCCAACCGCCAGCCCCTGATGGCCCAGCCGCTGCTGACGCCGGAAACGGTGGAGCTGGAGCCGGAGAGCTATGCCGCCGTGCTGGACAACCTGCCGCTGCTGCAGGAGTTCGGCTTCGTCTGCGAGGACTTCGGCGGCGGCACGGTGCTGATCCGGGAGGTTCCGGCGGACATTCTGGCGGCGGACGCCGCCGTCACGCTGGAGGAGCTGGCCCAAAAGCTGGCGCTGGGCCGCGCCGATCCCAACGGCGCACGGGACGAGCTGCTGCACACCATGGCCTGTAAGAGCGCCATCAAGGCCGGTATGACCACCGACGCCACGGAGTTGGCGGCGCTGGTGGAAAAGGTGCAGTCGGGGGAGATCCTGTACTGTCCCCACGGCAGACCGGTGAAGTATCAATTGAGCAAATACGACATCGAGAAGATGTTCAAACGAGCGTAATTGGGGAGTGACGCCAATGGCCGCAGTGCTGTGCGTGGTGGGCCCTACCGCCACGGGAAAAACGAAAATGGGCGTGGCGCTGGCCAAGCGCTTTAACGGCGAGGTGGTCAGCGTGGACTCCATGCAGATCTACCGGGGCATGGCGGTGGGGACCGCCGCACCGACGGCCGAGGAAATGGAGGGCATCCCCCACCACATGGTAGCCGTGGCCGACCCGGCGGAGAGTTGGTCGGCGGCACGGTATGTGCAGGCGGCGGATGCGTGCGTGCAGGATATCCTGCGGCGGGGCAAGCTGCCGGTGCTGGTGGGCGGCACGGGGCTGTATCTGGACGCTTTGATCCGGGGCACGGACTTTGCCGCCGGGTCGCAGGGCACGGAGATACGGCAGGAATTGCAGCGCCGCGCCCGAAACGAGGGCATTGAAACGCTGCTGGAGGAGCTGCGCCGGATCGACCCCATTGCGGCGGAGAAGCTCCACCTGCGGGATGAAAAGCGCATCATCCGTGCGCTGGAGGTGTGGCAGGAGACCGGCCGAACCATCACCGAGCATGACCGTCTGGAGCGGCAGCAGCCGCCCAAATACGACGCCCTGTATATCGGGCTGGATTTCATCGACCGGCAGGATCTCCGCGACCGCATTGACCGCCGGGTGGATATCATGGTGGAGCAGGGGCTGCTGGCGGAGGTGAAGGCTCTGCTGGACAGCGGCCTGCCCCGTGACGCCACGGCCTTGCAGGCCATCGGCTACAAGCAGTTTCTGGCGGTAGCCGAGGGTACGGCCACCACGGAGGAAGCCATCGCCGAGGTGAAGCTTCGTTCCCGGCAGTACGCCAAGCGGCAGCTGACATGGCTGCGGCGGAATCCGGATATTTTCTGGGTGCGCTGGCAGCGGCAACCAAATTTCCCGGAGGGATTGCAAAAAGCGACAGAATATCTCCATAGCCGTGGTTTATGCTGAATCACGGCGGAGGTTGTCCTATAGAGATAGCGTCCGTACAAAAAAGATACATAGGAGGACGCTATGCAAAAGACAAATAATCTTCAGGAAGTATTTTTGGCCCAGGCCCGGAAGCAGAAGATCCCCGTCACCATGTTTCTGGTGAACGGCTTTCAGCTGCGGGGAACCATCACCGGGTTTGACTGCTTTGTGGTCATTCTGGACAGCGAGGGCCGCCAGCAGGTGATCTATAAGCACGCCATCTCCACCATCGCCCCGGCGCGAGCGGTGAGCTTTCAGGAGACGGAGGAGATGTAAAACAGCCAGCCGGATCCGTAGGGGCGGACGACGCTGTCCGCCCTGACGATAAACATCCGAGCCACCGATAGGGCCGACAGAGTCGTCGGCCCCTACAAGCGACAGCAAGAACCCATTACACCAACGGCGGGCGGATGTGGGCATCCGCCCCTACGGGATATTTGCAAACACACAGCACAAGAGATATACACAAGGAGCGGGATATGAAATCATCATCCACACCGATTTTCAAAATATTATCCGTGGTGGTGCTGGCGGCTGCGGTGGTCTATTTCGCCGTGCAGGCCTACCGGTATTTCTCCGATCCCATCAATACCACGCTGGTCTACGCCTCTGTCGAGGAACAGACTATCGAGATCAGCGGCTATCTGGTGCGGGAGGAGGAGACGTTCCACTCCGACGCCGCCACGCTGGGCCACAGCCTGTCAGAAGGCGAGCGGGTAGGCAAGAACCAGACCATGGCCACCGCCTATCCCGACAGCGGCGCGCTGACCCGTGTGGAACAGCTGGAGGCGCTACAGCTGCGGCTGGAGCAGCTGTCCTTTTCCCTGATCTCCTATCTGGACCCGGACGCGGCGCTGAAGCTGGATTCCACCATCAACAGCGGCATCCTGACCCTGCGGCAGTCCATCGCCGGCGGGGAGTACAGCGGCGCGGACGAGGAGGTCTCCGCCCTGAAAAGCGCTGTGCTGAAGCGGGACTTTACCTCATCCTCTCAGGAGGAGATCGAGGCGGAGATCAAGGCCACGGAGCAGTCCATCAGCGACTTGGAGAGCTCTCTGAACGGCACGGCTATCACCGCGCCGGAGGCGGGTATCTACTCCGCCGCCTGCGACGGCTATGAGTCGGTGCTGACGCTGGACTTCCTGAAGGACGACCTGACATACAGCAAGCTGAACAGCGTCAAGCCCGTCAGCAGCGACAGCGCCAACGTGGGCAAGCTGATCTACGGCGACACATGGTACTACGCCGCCAGCATTACCGACGCCCAGGCGGAGCAGCTGGAGGGCCGCTCCACCGTGATGGTGCGGTTTGCCAAGGGGCTGAATATCGACCTGAGAATGACCATCGACAGCATCTCCCGCAGCGAGAACGGGCACCGTGTCCTGCTGCTGCACAGCGAGAAATACATTGCCCAGACCACGCTGATGCGCCATCAGTCGGCCACACTGGTGCTGCGCACCTACGAGGGGCTGCGCCTGCCGTCCAACGCCTTGCGGGTCAACGAGGAGGGCGTGACCGGCGTGTACTGCCGCCTGGGTGTGCGGGCCAAATTCAAGCCCGTCAAGGTGGTCTATCAGGGAGACGGCTACGTGCTGACCGAGGCGGTGTCCGCCGAGGATGGCTCCAGCATGCTGCGGCAGGGCGACGAGGTGATCGTCACCTCGGCAGACCTGAGCGACGGCAAGGTGATCGGATAAACAACGCGGCGCTTCGCCGCAGCTTGAATACACAGAAAGGGGAAACTTCCATGTCTGCTATTGGAGAAAATATTGCCCGCATTCGCGCCGAGATCGACGCGGCCGCCCGTGAAACGGACCGCACCGGCAAGGATATCACGCTGGTGGGCGCCAGCAAAATGAACGACGCTGCCGCCTGTCAGGAGGCCATCGCCGCCGGCATCGACGCGCTGGGCGAGAACCGGGTGCAGGAGATGACGGAAAAGCTGAAGGAGAACGCTTACGACGGCGCGCCGCTGCACTTTATCGGCCACCTGCAACGCAACAAGGTGAAGCAGGTGGTGGGCAAGGCGGCGCTGATTCAGTCGGTGGGCTCTAAAGAGCTGCTGGACGAGATCGAAAAGGTGGCCGCCAGAATGGAGCTGGTGCAGGATGTGCTGCTGGAGGTCAACATCGGCGGCGAGGAGGCAAAGTCCGGCTTCGCGCCGGAGGAGCTGCCACAGGCGGCGGCCTACGCCAAGGGTCTGGCCCACATTCGGGTGCGGGGCCTGATGACGATACCACCTGTTGCGGTGGAAAAAGGCGGAAATATACCATATTTTGAGAAAGTTCATCGTCTTTTTGTTGACATAAGCCGAGAAATGTACGATAATAAATGGGAATATATCTCCATGGGCATGAGCGGCGACTATGCCGACGCCGTTCGCTGCGGCGCCAATATGGTGCGGGTCGGCTCCGCCATCTTCGGCGCACGCAACTATCAGAAATAAACAACCACTGAAAATACACAACAGGGAGGCTTTCAAATGGGTTTCATGGACGAGATCAAGAAGATCATTCATCCGTATGACGACGAGGATTACGATTACGAGGATGAGGAGCTGGAACAGCCTGAAAAGAACGACAGCAGAAGCATCTTTGACGACCGCCGCGAGGAGCGCCGCCAGCCGGAGGAGCGCCACAACAAGGTAGTGAATATCCACGCTACCGCCGCGCTGAAGGTGGTGCTGGTGAAGCCGGAGCGCTTTGAGAACGCCAGCGAGATCGCCGACCACCTGCGGGAAAAGCGCACGGTGGTGATGAATCTGGAGTCCACCAATAAGGACGTGGCCCGCCGCCTGATTGACTTCCTGTCCGGCGTAGCCTATGCCGGCGACGGCAAGATCAAGAAGGTGGCCGCCAATACCTATATCATCACGCCCTACAGCGTGGATATCATGGGCGACCTGATCGACGAACTGGAAAACAACGGCCTGTATCTGTAAGCGGGCGCAGAAATAGATGGAGGGATATACCATGTTGACACCGCAGGAAGTTTCCGAAAAAGTATTTCCCAAGTCCTCCGGCTTCGGCAACGGCTATGCCATGGCGCAGGTGGATGAGTTCCTTGACACGCTGACCGAGGATTACACGGCGCTGTATAAGGAGAACGTGACGCTGAAGGCCAAGCTGAAGATCTTGGCGGAAAAGGTGGAGGAATACCGCGCCACCGAGGACGCCATGCGCTCCACGCTGCTGACGGCTCAGAAGATGGCCGCCAAGCTGGTGCAGGAGGCTCAGACCGAAAAGGAGAACCTGCTGAAAGAGGCGAAGGAGCAGCACGCCGCCCAGCTGGCGCAGCTGGAGCAGGACAAGCAGGACGCCGAGGAGAAGCTGGTCATGGCCAAGCAGAGTCTGGCGGAGTTTGTCCGCCACGGCAGCGAGCTGTGCGCCCAGCAGCAGGAGTTCCTGAATTCCCTGCCGGAGATGGAGCTGCCCCATCAGGAGACTGCGCCTGCCGGCGAGGTGAAGGAGATCCAGCAGGATATCATGCAGCATCTGGACGACGTTCTGCATACGGAGCCGGAGACTGCCTCGGAGCAGCCCGCTCCGCAGGAGACGCCCATTTCCGACGACTTCAAGCTGAGTCTGGACGAGCTGAAGTTTGGCCGCAATTACACCGGCGAATAAGACAGAAAAAGCGGCCTACGGCCGCTTTTTTACCCAAAAGGAGAAAAATCCATGAACCAGAAACCCATCATCGCCTTGCTGTACGACTTTGACAAGACCCTGTGCACCACCGACATGGAGGATTATTCCTTTATCCCCAGTCTGGGCTATACACCGGCGCAATTCTGGCAGAAGGCCAACAATTTCGGCTGGGAGAACCAGATGGACGGCCTGCTGGCCTATATGTACACCATGATCGAGGAGTGCCGGGCCCAGGGCAAAACCCTGAACCGGGACTATCTGGTGCAGTGCGGCAAGGCCATCGAGCTGTTTCCCGGCGTGCGGGAGTGGTTCGACCGGATCGATGCCTTTGGCGACAGTCTGGGCGTGACGGTGGAGCACTACGTGCTGTCCTCCGGATTGAAGGAGATCATCGAGGGCAGCGGCATTGCCCATCACTTCAAGAAAATTTACGCCTGCGAGTTTTACTATCGGGACGGCGCGGCCTGCTGGCCCAAGCTGGACGTCAACTTCACCAACAAGACCCAGTTTGTGTACCGCATCAACAAGGGCGTGCTGGAGGTCAGCGAGGATAAGAAGCTGAACGACTCCATGCCCGACGACAGCAAGCGGATCCCCTTTACCAACATGATCTACGTGGGCGACGGCCTTTCCGACGTGCCCTGTATGAAGATGATGCGCTCTTACGGCGGCCAGGCTATCGCCGTGTATCAGGAGTCCAACCGTACCGGCGTGGAGGAGCTGCTGGCGAGGGGGCGGGTGGATTTCATTTTTCCTGCCGATTACCGGGCGGGAACGGCGCTGGATATCACGGTGCAGAACATCATCCGCAAAATGGCCATCTGCGACGCACTGACGGCGGAGAACGCCGCCCAGATGCGCTCCATCGGGCAGGTGGAGCTGGCGTATCAGGAGACGCTGTTTTAGTTGCGAAAAATCTTGCGATTTTTCCGCAGTAGAGATTGCGGCCTCTGCGCCGTGGAGCGAAGCGAAACAAGTGCCCTTGGGGTACGCGCGTCCTGATAATGCTGTAAAATCCAGATGGCCGCTACGGCGGCATAGCCGCCGAGAGCGGCACTAAAAATATGCCACTGGCATATTTTCTTAACGTGCCGACGTCAGAAAAATAATTTGATTTTTTCGCAGCGTTCGCGCCGCGAACACTGCGAGACTTATACACAAAAAAGGGAAGCCCGGTCATGCGACCGGGCTTCCCTTTTTGTACAGTTAGCGCTTCTTCTTGTTCATCATGATCAGCAGCACCACAATGGCGATGACGGCCACGGCGGCCAGCACGATCAGCAGGGGGATGTTGCTGGTGTCGCCGGTCAGAGCAGGGGTGACGCCCCATGCGGGGACGACGGTCAGTGCGCACAACGCGGTGCACAGCAGTGCGGAAACAAAATGCTTCATGAAATTCTCCTCTTTTCCCGAAAGGTTTCTGTTTACAGATAGTTCAAGGGGTTGACAAACGTACCGTTGATCAGGATACCGAAATGACAGTGGTTGCCGCTGGACACACCGGTGGAGCCCATGCGGGCGATCTGCTGTCCCTTATAGACATGCTCGCCCACTGAGACGACCAGCGAACTATTATGACCGTAATAGGTCTGATAGCCGTTGCCATGGTCAATGATGACCAGATAGCCATAACCGCCCCGCCAACCGGAATAGGTAACGGTGCCGCCGTCGGAGGCATAGATCGGCGTACCGTAGCTGTTGGCGATGTCGATAGCCTCGTGATAGGTGCTGGCGCCCTTGATGCCGGTGTTGCGGCGTCCGAAGTAAGAGGTGATGGTGCCGTTGCAGGGCCAGCGGAAGCTGCCGGTGGGGAACCAGGTGGGACGGGGGATCGTACCGCGGGCCTGGGTCTCGGTGACGGGATCGCTGAGGGTGACAGAGGCCACGATCTGACGGGCCGTTTCTTCGCCGTTGATGTAGGTGACGTTGGCGGTCACATCCGCCTTGCCGAACGTACCGGCGGACAGCACCTTATAGTCGCCCTGATACATGGTATTGTCGTCCTGATACTCCACCTCGTAGGGAATGTCCTGAACGTAGTTCTGCCGCTCCACATTCACGATGGTCAGGTAGGGGACGGCGTTGGAGATGGTCAGCACATCGCCCACCCGCAGCAGCTTGGGATCATAGCCGGGGTTCATGTCCAGCAGATCGTCCACCGACATGCCGTACAGCTCGGCGATGTAGTAGTAGCTGTCACCGGCCTGCACGGTATAGGTGACCTCACCGGCCTTGGTGGCGTTGAGGATCTCGGCAATGTTGCCCAGATTCATCACCAGCGACGCGTCCACGTACTCCTGCTTGATCTCAACGTTTTCCACAAAGTAGGAATCCACCGTGTTGGCGGTGATATAGCCCTTCTTCAGCTGATCCAGCAGCTCGTCCAGCGCGCCGGGGAAGGTGGTGGCGGCTACAGGCTCGCCGTCGATGTACAGCGCATAGGCGTATTCCACCATGCCCAGCTCGTCAGAGAGGTTGTCCGTGAATTCCTCGCGGCTCTCCACCGACTGGCGGCGGACAACGCCCACCTGCGTGTCCAGCTTGTCCATGTCCACGGTGTAGCTTTCGTCACCCAGCGTTTCGCGGGTGATATTTTCCAGATCGTCCACCACGGCGTTGACGGTGCGGATGCCCGATACGGTGCCAAGGTCGTTGCCGTCATAGGCGGCGGTGGTGCCGATGGTGTAAAGGGAAAGCAGTGCGCACACCGCCACCACCACCAGCGCGCCGCTGAGGAAGGCCACGGGATGAGTCTTTACCTTATCCACCTGCTTCTGGAAGGCGTGGGCCGCGTCGATATGCTTGCGGCGGCGCAAGGTCAGGCGCTCATGGATGGCGGAGGTCACGCGGGGGATGCTACCTGCCACATAGAGGCAGAACTGGGCGATGCCGTAATCCGATTCCGGGAATTTCCGGTGGCGGCTGGCGTTCTTCTGGTGCCGCATGTCCCGCCGCAGCGAGGTCATGAACGACCGGATCCGCTGCCGCAGCTTGTCGATCCAGCCGGAGATATCCGCCCGTTGGTGGTGGCCATGCTCCTCGACCAGATAGAAGTGCCACTCCTTCAAATTATCGACCCACAGGTTCCACAGGGAGGAGGGGGATCTGTTATTATTGTCCGGCTCCTTGTCCTGCGGGGGTATGGGGGGTATTTGGGTTTGTTTCATGGGATACTCACCTGAAAGTTCTTAAATTTCTCCAAAAGCTATCATACTATGTTCCCGGCGCAGCGTCAAGTGAACATTGTATGAACAAGCGTTTCCAAAAATATCCAATTCGCCCTCAATACCGCTGATCCAGCTCGCGGATCAGGGCGGCGATCGCCCCGTGACGGGCGTCCGGCAGGATGTGGATACCGGGCACCTGACGCACCGATTCAATGGCGTTTTCCGGGGCAAAGGGGATGGCGGAGAGAGCCAGCATCCCCAGATCGTTGGCGTGGTCGCCCACGCAGTAGACGTTCTCCATAGAGACGTTCAGCCGCCGGGCCAGACGCTGCACCATCTCGCCCTTGCTGGCGCCCTTGGCGGTCAGCTCCAGCAGGTAGACGCTGCTGGGTACGATCTCATACTGGGAAGCCCAGGACTGGGCGCTGACATAGCGGCACAGGCCGTCCAGCTTCTCCGGCACGATCTCAAACAGGGCCTTGCTGATGGGAGAGGGCGCCTGCTCGATAGCGTCCAGCAGGGTGGTGGCCTCGTGGGTCAGGTGCAGGTGGGCCATGGTCAGCTCGTTGGCGTGGAGGGCGAAGATGGCGTTGTCATCGTGGTACAGCTCCACTGCCGCCTCCGGCCACGCGTCCAGCACCTGCGTGATATGGGGCCGCACCGTGTCCGGCAGAAAGGCTGTGTACAGGTATTCGTTTTTCTGGAAGTCGTAAATGGCCGCGCCGTTGAACAGAATGGTGGGGCCGTTCATGGGCAGACCTTGCCGCACTCCGTTGAAGGAGGGCAGCGCACGGCCCGTGGCGATGGAAAACGTGCCGCCCTGAGCCATGAAATACTCGATGGCTTGCCGGTTTTCCGGCAGCAGCTCCGGCATGGGCTCCAGTCCCTTCAGAGCGTTTTCCGTGTAGATGAGGGTGTTGTCAAAATCGCTGGCGATCAGTACGCCGGTAAACTTTCCCATAGCACTTATGCCTCGCTGCCGGGCGTGCCGCCGGTCTTGCCGCCGCCGTGGCGGCGTCCGCCTCTGCGGCGGGGACGGCGCTGGCCGCCCTCACCCCCCTGACGGGGCGCGGACTCCCGTGCCGGAGCGGACTTGGGTGCGGGTGCGTTGTTGGGCTCTGCTGCGGGCTTGCCTGACGGCGCATTGCCGCGGCCGCCCCGGCCACGGGATCTGCGGCGGCGCTGGCCGCCTTCGCCCTCGCGGCGAGGTGCTTCGCCGTCCTTTTCGGAGGCAGGAACTGGCGGCTGGGGCTTGGCCGGTTTATTGGTGGGCTTTTCCTTCTTGGGCTCCACCTGCTGCGGTGCTGCCGTCTCGGCAGGCGCGGCGGCCTTGCCGCTGCCGCCCCGGCGGCGTCCGCCGCGGCTGCGGCGGCGGGAGGGTCGTGCTTCTGCCGCGTCGCCGTCGGCAGAGATATCCGTGCCGTAATCGGCAAACAGGTTGGGGATCAGCATTTCCTCGGCGGCTACCGGCTCCACGTAGCGCTCCGGCCGCTCCTTGGGGACGGCAATGCCCTCGCGGCTGCCCTTGCCGTTGCGCAGTACGCACACCTCGCAGTTGTGATAGCAGCGGGGTGCGTCGGGCCGCTCGTCCAGACGGACGTTGACCGTCTCTTTCAGTACGTTGATATCGCTGACGTTGCCGGGGCCGTCCGGCGTTACCACGAAGGACTCCGCCTTGGGCATCCGCTTAATGGCATCCTCGTAGGCGTCCTGCTCGTGTTTCAGGCAGCACATCAGCCGTCCGCAGGTGCCGGAGATCTTGGTGGGGTTCAGACTCAGGTTCTGGGTTTTGGCCATCTTGATGGACACGGGGACGAACTCGTCCATGTAGGACGCGCAGCAGAAGGGCCGTCCGCAGATGCCCAGACCGCCCAGCATCTTGGCCTCGTCCCGCACGCCGATCTGCCGCAGCTCGATACGGGAGCGGAACACGCCGGCCAGATCCTTTACCAGCTCGCGGAAGTCCACGCGGCCGTCGGCGGTGAAGAAGAACAGAATCTTGCTGCCGTCAAAGCTGCATTCCACCCGCACCAGTTTCATCTCCAGTCCGTGCTGGAGGATCTTCTTTTGGCAGATATCAAAGGCGTCCTTTTCCCGGCTGCGGTTATAGGCCGCCGTGTGGCGGTCGTTGTCGGTGGCGATGCGCAGCACGGGACGCAGCGGCTTCACCACCGCCTCGTCGGCCACGTCGTGGTTGCCCTCCACGCACTGGGCAAATTCCGCGCCCTGCGCGGTCTCCACCACCACGTCGTCGCCGGGGTGTACCGTCAGCTCGCGGGGGTCAAAATAGTAGGTTTTGCTGCCGCTGCGAAAACGGACAGAGATCACAGTTGCCATATCAGGTATACCTTCCTTTCTGAAGGGAAAAAATCACAGTGTCAGAATATCGGTCAGCTCCGCGTTCAGCGCGCCCAGCACATGGCCCACGCCTACGTTGTACTGGCACTCGCTGCAGTAGCGGCGAAAGAGGTCGGTCAGCGCCTGAAGCTGCCGCCGGTCAAAGACGCTCCGCAGGGCTTCCGCGCCTTCGCCGCAGCCGCCGCTCCGTCCGCAGACGGCCAGCAGCGCGTCGGCGGACGCCTGCCACGCGCCCTCCATCATGGCCAGCAGATGCTCCCGCTTCATGCGGCGGTTCTCCAGCCCTGTCAGGTGGGCGGCCAGTGCCAGCGGATCGCGCCGGGCCAGCACGCGGCACAGCTCTGCCGCCGCTTCGTTTTCCTCGGCAGCCGCGTCCTGCCCCTCCAGCCGCAGCTCCACACAGCGGGAGCGGATGGTGGGCAGCAGCGCGTGCAGCGTGTCGGCGCAGAATACGAAGGCGGCGTAGGCCGGACCCTCCTCCACGATCTTCAGCAGCACGTTCTGATCCCGCTCGTTCAGCTGGGCACAGTCGGTGAACAGATAGACCTTCCGCTCGCCCTCGTTGGGCCGGATGTAGACGTCCTGCCGCAGCGCCCGGATGGTATCCACCGCCAGCTCCTTGCGGTCGTCGTCCCGCACCTCCGTCACGTCGGGATGGATGCCCTCCATCACCTTGCGGCAGGCATTGCATTGCAGGCAGGGACGCTGCCCCTCACTGCGGCACAAGTGCGCCGCGGCGATATAGCGGGCCGGAGACAGCTTGTCCCCCTCGCCGGTCAGGATCACCGCGTGGCTCAGCTGACCGCGGTTCGCCGCCGCGCGAACGGCGCCGGCCCATGTGCTGTTGTAGTCTGCCGCCTGTGCCATCGTGCCCTCCGCAGCCGGTAAAATGATACCGCTTTTTCACAAATTCATAATAGTATACCATAAAATAAGGGGATACCGCAAGTCCTGACAGTGGATTCTGCAAAAAAGATTGTTCCATTTTGGATATTTGTAAGAAAAACAGGGAAATAAACGGAAAATATACTTGCTTTTATGGGGAAAGCTGGTTATAATAAAGCGGTTGAAGGGGTACATTTAACAAAAAAGAAGCAAAAGTCCCCAAAATAACCAAAAATTCCGGAAAATGAAGATATTTTTTTGTGATATGGAGGATATGTAAATGAGCAAAAAGTATTGCTATCTGTTCACCGAGGGCAACGCCAAGATGCGTGAGCTGCTGGGTGGCAAGGGCGCCAACCTGGCTGAGATGACCAACATCGGTCTGCCCGTGCCTCAGGGCTTTACCATCACCA
>ERZ773208.1456-NODE-1456-length-18826-cov-4.288104_pt1 | contig 18826 bp, 20 predicted proteins | sample MGYA00581006_ERZ773208 | MGnify/ENA primary metagenome ERZ773208 (study PRJEB29015, sample SAMEA2737793) | human gut metagenome | biome: human gut; feature: human-associated habitat; material: faeces | place: China | collected 2012 ... | reverse complement strand
ACACACCACCGAGGTCTGACCCGGGTTTCTGCTTGGGTGAGGCTTAAATATGCTGCCATGAATCTGAAAAAGCTGGCACAATGGAGTTGGAAGAGCTCCATTTTAGCACTGATATTTGTTTGTTACCATCCAAATTACAGGAAAACCCCAGCTTTCGCTTTCTGAAAGCTGGGGTTCTTTGACAGGCTGAAATGGAGCGTATCGATACCGATACGCTCCATGAACTGTTTTACGGCCACCTGTCAAAGCCGTGCTGTTTTCTTTTCTATCATTCAATTTCCGTATCGGGCATCTGCACGGCGGTGCCGCCGTCCAGTCCGAAGTCGTCCGCCGCAGTAGCGGTGTCCCGCCGCAGCATGGTCTCCATCACCCGGATATCACTGTCGATATCCATGGCGGCGTCCTGATACAAAGCGTCAAGCTGATGCTCGAACCCGGCGATGATGTTGTCCATGGTGTCCGCGATGCGGGACTTGGCCTGATCCAGATTCTGCCCGCTGACGCCCGCCTCCTCAAAGTCAGCGTAGCTGTCCAGCAGCTTCTGGGTGGTGGGCAGATAGTAGTTCAGGAAAGTGCTGGCCTGATTCTTCTTGGCGGGCTGCTCCTGGATCACCTTGAAGATCTGGCCGGTAACGGTCTCCAGCCGGTCGATCTTGGCGCTGAGCACCTCGTCATCGATGCGGTCATTGGCACGGCGGATGGCCAGCAGCATCCCCTCGTAGCCGTCGGCGTTCTGCGCCGCCGTTTCGGCGGCCTGCCGCTGCTCTCCGGCGCGCTTAGCGGAGAAATAGGCGTTGGCCGCCGCCTGTGTGCGGAACAGCATGTCGTTGCCCCGATCCAGATAGGCGTCCGGCCCCCACATGCCCTTTTCCACCATGGCCTCCAGATCACGCTCGGCCTTGGCTTCGCCCACCTCTGCCGCCTTCATCAGATGAGCCAGCGGGATAGTGTCCCGCGTTCCGGCACAGGCCAGATACTTGGCGTAGCGGCGCATCTTCCGCTTCATGACGGCGCTGCCGATCAGCAGCGACAAACCGCCGGACAGCAGTCCCACGGGATAGAACAGCTGCCGCAGGAAGTACCACCATTCGCCGTACTGGATGGCATAACCCAGATCGTTGGCGGCTACGTTCAGCAGTGCCGCGCCGCCCAGCGCCGCCAGTACGAGGCCCACGATCTTCAGCGCCTTGGCGCCTCCGGCGGAGGGCTGCGGCGTTTGCGTTACCTTCTGCACGGCGCTTTGCTTCTTCGGCTGCGCCGGTCTTGCCTGCTGGACGGACGGAGCCGTCTGCGGGGCGCTCTGCTGCGCCTGTGTCCGGGTCTGCTGGACGCGGCTTCTTACCTGCGCCGCCGTGTTGGCTGCCGCTCGTTTGGTCTTGGGATTGTCGGTAAGCTTTTTAATAAGAAGGATCAGTCCCACCGGCCACGCCACCAGAAACATGATGCCGATCAGCAGCCACGCGCCGAAATCGTTGCTCTGCCCGTTGGGATTGGGTGTGCGCTGGGGTGTGTTGGGCTGATGCGGCGGCTGAGCGCCGTCCTTGTCGTTATGATAATCGTAATGATACTCCATTTATTCTTCCCCTTTGTGCCGCAGCTTCCGCTTGTTGCCCTTTTCGTCCACGATCCACGTGTTCTCCAGATGGCTGCGCAGGCTGCCCAGAATGGCCTCCTTGTACTCCAGCCGCAGGGCCTCCCGCTCGGCTTCCTCCTCCACGGTCAGGCCGTCGGCCTTGGCCTTGCGGGCCAGCTCATTGATCCGATCGATCTTCTCCTGTTTCATAAGGTATCTCCCCCAAGTTCTGTGTATGATACAGCCGGGCGTAAGCGCCCTGCTTCCGCAACAATTCCTCGTGGCTGCCCTGCTCGGCGATGCGGCCCTCCTGCACCACCAGAATACGGTGGGCGCTGCGGATGGTGCTGAGCCGGTGGGCAATGATCAGCGTGGTGCGGCCCCGTGCCAGCAGGTCAAAGGCGTGCTGGATCTTCGCCTCGGTGACGCTGTCCAGCGCCGAGGTGGCCTCGTCCAAAATCAGGATGGGCGGGTCTTTCAGAAAGATTCGGGCGATGGCAATCCGTTGCTTCTGTCCGCCGGACAGAAGCACGCCCCGCTCGCCCACATAGGTGTCGAACCCCTGAGGCATCGCCAGAATGTCCTCGTAGATCTCCGCCCGCCGCGCGGCGTTTTCCACCTCCTCGTCGGAGGCGTCGGGGCGGCCGTAGCGGATGTTCTCCCGCACCGTCCCGGCAAACAGGAACACGTCCTGCTGCACCACACCGATGGCCCGCCGCAAATCGTCCAGCCGGATGTGCCGCACGTCCACGCCGTCGATGGCGATGCTGCCCTCGGTCACGTCGTAAAACCGGGGGATCAGCTGGCACAGGGTGGACTTTCCGCCGCCGGAGGGCCCCACCACCGCCACCGTCTCGCCTACCGCCACGTGCAGCGTCACATGGTGCAGCACCTCGTCGGCACCGTCGTAGGTAAAACTGACGTCGTTCACGTCGATGGCGCCCCGCACCGCAGGCATCGCCGCGGCGTCCGGCGCGTCGGTGATGGCGGGCTCGGTGCCCATCAGCTCAATAAAGCGGTGCAGGCCCGCAAAGCCATTGGAAAACAGCTCCGCGAAGTTGGTCAGCTTCCGCACCGGCGTGATAAACGTGGTGATATACAGGCTGAAGGTGATCAGATCCACATAATCCATGCGGCCGCCCATCATCAGCCAGCCGCCGCCGGCAATGACCGCCACGTTCAGCAGCGTCACAAACAGCTCCATGGTGGCGTTGAACCGCCCCATCTCCTTGTGAAAGCCCCGCTTGGCGGTTTTGAACGTCTCGTTGGCGCAGTCGAACCGCTGCTGCTGGATACGCTCGTTGCCGAAGGCCTTCACCGTGCGGATACCGCTGAGACCGGACTCGATCTCGGCATTGATGGCGCCGGTCTTCTGCTTGGCCGCCACCGAGGCGCGGCTCATCCCGCCCCGCAGCAGTAGCAGCACCACCAGAAATATCGGAATGATGACCATGATGAGAATAGCCATCCGCCACTCGATGCTGAACATCACCGCCAGCGCGCCCACGATGGTGATGACGGAGATGGTCAGATCCTCCGGCCCGTGGTGGGCCAGCTCCGTCAGCTCGAACAGGTCGGTGGTCAGGCGGCTCATCAGCTGTCCCGTGCGGTTGCGGTCATAGAAATCGAAGCCCAGCGCCTGCATATGATGGAACAGGTCGCGGCGGATATCCGCCTCCACACGAATGCCGAAGGTGTGGCCCCAGTAGGTGACGATGTAGTACAGTCCTGCCCGCAGCACAAAGGCCAGCGCCACCACCGCCATGACGATAAAGAACACCCGGTAGTTCTTCTCCGGCAGCCAGTGGTACAGCGCCGTGCGGGAGATCAGCGGAAAGGCCAGATCCACCATGGCAATCAGAACGGCGCAACTGATATCCAGCGTAAACAGCTTCCAGTGGGGCTTGAAGTAGCTCAAGAAGATCCGCAGCGGACTGCGGGTGCGGTAATCCTGCGTGGTCATATATCAATTCCTTTTCCAAAGATAATTCTCCAGTTTCGATTATACCACAGGGCATGTGGTTTGACAAGGCGGTGGGACAACGCTTTTAAGATAGATCGCTGGGGCGGACAGAGTCGTCCGCCCCTACAAAGCTTTATCGGCAGTCGTGTGCAGATAAGGGGCCTCATCCCGCCGCAAACGAAAGAAAAGCAGCGGCACAGCCGCTGCTTTTCGGGTGTCGTATGTAGGTCAGTTGTCAGTTGACGCGCACCAGGATCTCCGCCGTGGCGCTGCCCAGGGTGATGGTAACGGTGGCCTCACCCTTACCGACGCGCTCAAGCTTACCATCAGAGGAAACCTTTACCACATTGGTATCGGAGCTCTTCCAGGTAGGCGTACCAGTAATGCCCTCCGAGGTCAACTGACAGGTTTTCTCGCTGGACTGCATGGTAATATCATACTTGCCATCATCCCTCGGCTGAAGGTCTATGCCATATTCAGTCTTGATCTTCAGATTCTTCAGGGAAGAACTGGTATTGGTGTTGCCGTTGTTGGGCTTATTCGTAGTATCCGGCTTATTGGTGTCGGGCTTATTGGTGGTCGTTCCGTTGTCGGGGGTGTTGGTGGTGGTGTCCGCCTTTTTCTGCACGGTGATGGCGCAGGCCACGCTCTCCTCGCCGCAGGTGACGGTGACAACGGCGCTGCCCTCGGTCAAAGCGGAGACCGTACCGTCGTCAGACACCTTCAGCACGCCGGAATCGCTGGTGATCCACTGATAGCTTTCCTCCGCGCCGCCGGTGGCGGTCAGCTTCTCCGATTCACCGGGCGCCATCAGCAGGGACATGTGATCCAGCGCCAGTGCCTTGACCACCGGCTCGTTGTCCACCGGCGTATTGACCGGCTGGTTCTGCGTCGTACCGGGGTCAACGTCCTCCGGCTGCTTGTCGCCGCCGAACCAGCCCCGCACGGTGTCACCGGCAAAGGCCCACACCAGAATGCCCGCCAGCACCAGCACCGCCAGCACCAGTACCGGGCCCACAACGCTGGGCGCCTTTTTCCGCTTCTCCATCTGGCGGTGGCCGCGCTTTTTCACTTTACCGTTGTAGTATTCTTCATCTTCCACGCAGAAAGGACACTTTTTATAGCTGTCGGAGTACACTTCTCCGCATTTATTACACTTGATCAGGCTCATGCTGTTTTTCCCTCCAAAGGACATACTCTTGATAATACTTTGCTATCATACTCCAAAAACAGCCGTCCCGTCAACTGAAAATGCTGGAAATTCATCATTTTTTTACATCTTTTCTTGCTTTTCGGGGGATGACTTCCTATAATAGAGGGGAATACTGCAAGGGAGGCGTTCCCCATGAATACCATTTTTATCGGCGTGGCCGGCGGCACCGGCTCCGGCAAAACCACCCTGACCGAGCATCTGAAAGCTCTGAAGCGGGGCGAGACCATCCACTGTCCCGTGTACGACTACGCCATCCACAACCGCACCGACAAAACGGTGGAGGTGCACCCCACCAAGGTGGTGATCGTGGAGGGCATTCTGATCTTCCAGAACAAGTCCCTGCGTGATCTGCTGGATATCAAAATTTTCGTGGAAACGGACGCCGACGTGCGTATCCTGCGCCGCGCCCTGCGGGACGTGGAGGAGCGTGGCCGCTCGCTGGAATCGGTGGTGACCCAGTACTTGACCACCGTCAAGCCCATGCACGAGCAATTCGTGGAGCCCACCCGGAAGTACGCCGACATTATCGTGCTGGAGGGCGGGCACAATCTGGTGGCGCTGGACATGATTATGCAGCGCATTGCCAACCATATCGCGGAGAACTGATCGTATGCTGTTACCCATCCTTGGCACGCTCTCGCTGCTGGGAGCGGTCTATTTCCTGATGCCGCTGGCCATCGGCGTATGCCATATCGGCATGTTCTGGCCTGCGGCGCTGCTGCTGTTGGCGGCGGCTTGGTGCTTCTTTCCCGGCTTCTTCCGCCGCTTGCCCAAATGGCTGAAGGCGGTGCTGCTGTCCGGCGTGGGGCTGGTGTTGGCCGTGGCGCTGGCGGTGCTGGCCGTTATGGGTCTTGCCGCCGCCGACCGTCCCTCCGGCGATGACGCGCCGAATACGGTGGTGCTGCTGGGGTGTCAGGTGTACAATGGTCGCCCCAGTATGATGCTGCAAGGCCGCATTGAAGCCGCCTACCAATACCTGACCGCCCACCCCGACGCGGTCTGCGTCACCACCGGCGGACGGGACAACAGCAATGAGACGGTGACGGAGGGCGGCTGCGCCGCCCGTGAGCTGATGACCATGGGTATTGCCCCGGAACGGATCTACGCCGAGGAGAAGTCCTTTGACACGCGGGAGAACCTGCTGTTCGCCGCGGATATCATCCGGGAGAATGGGCTGGATACTCATGTAGTTATCGCCAGCGATAATTTCCACCAGTACCGGGGCCAGCTTTTCGCCCGTCAGGCGGGGTTGGAAGCCCAGTCCGCCGGATGCTTCAGTCCGTGGTTCCTGGGCGCGGGTTATGCCTGCCGGGAAGTAGTGGGAATTCTGGCCACCTGGGCAGGAATTGCGTAAGTAAATAATTATTTAATAACGGAGGATCCGTGTCATTTGCCACGGATCCTCCGTTATTTCGTAAGGGCGGACGACTCTGTCCGCCCTTACGAAGCATCCTTTGCCGCTTATTACAGCTTCGCCAGCACCACAGGTTCTCCTATCTGCAGAGCATAATGATAAATGCGTGCGCTGTCCTCAATGTACTGGGCGCGGGTGCGGGCCTCGTTTAAGTCCTTGCCCACCGCCAGCGCACCGTGGTTGTTCAGCAGGCAGCCGCCCCGGCCATCCTTTAGGCACGGCACGGCGTTTTCCCCCACGGCAAAGGTGCCGGGCGTGGCGTATTCCGCGCATTCCACGCCGCCGTTCAGAAAGATCTGCGTCTCGATCAGCACCGGGGGAATGGGCTTATGCACCACCGCAAACGCCGTGGCATAAGGGGAATGGGTGTGGAAAATGGCCTTGTGCTCCGGATAGGCCCGGTATACGGCGGCGTGCATCCGCCACTCGCTGGAGGGCTGCAATTCGCCTTCAATGATATTGCCGTCCAGATCGCACCGCACAATATCCACCGGCCGCATCACCGTATAGCGCACCGACGTGGGGGTGATGAGCATAGTGCCGTCCCCCAGCGCCACGCTGAGATTGCCGCTGGTTCCGGTGAACATCCCCTCATGCAGAGATTCCAGACACACGTCCACCATCTCCTGCCGCAATTCCTTGTGAGAATACTCCATTTTATACCCCCTTTTCGTAATAGAACAATTGTTTACTTTCCTTAAACTACCATTTCATAGGGGCCGAGTTCACTGACCTCCAGATATTTTTTCAGCTCATAGGGGGAATAGATGCCAAGATCCGTCACCACACCGGTGATGAGCTGTGGCGGGGTGATATCAAAGGCGGGATAGTAGCCCTTCACCCCGTCCGCGGCGGTCTTTACCCCCATGGCCTCCAGCGTATCCTGCGGGTTCCGCATCTCGATGTGTACGGTATCCACGGTGGGGTGGCCCTTGTCGGGAATGCCGCTGATGTACACCGGCACGCCCAGATAATTGGCAGCAATGGAGATCTGGAAGGTGCCCACCTTGTTGGCGATGTAGCCGTCGCAGCAGATGGCGTCGGCGGCACAGGTGAACACGTCCACATGCTCCTGCTGCATCACGTAGGCGGGCATGTTGTCGGTAATGACCGTCACGTCAAACCCCATGTCGTGACACACGGTGGCCGTCAGCCGTGCGCCCTGAAAATAGGGCCGCGTCTCCGGGCAGAACAGGCGGATGTTCTTGCCCCGTTCCCGGCACTCCTTCAGCATCATGGCCACGATGGTCTCGCCGAAGCACTGGGTCATGACGGTGCCGTTGTCAGGAAATTTGTCCACCAGATGCTTTGCCATCTGGCCCACCCGGCTATAGCGCCGGTTGTTGGTGGCCACCGTGTAGTCCCGGATGACCAGTGCCACATCAGGCACGCCCTGCGCGATGGCAGCCTTTGCCACCTCCAGACAGCCGCCGCAGATCAGCTGCATCCGTCCCACGGTGGTGGGCCGGGCGTGGGAGATGGTGTCCATGGCCTGCTCCAGATAGGCCACCTGCTGCTCCGCCGTCCTGTCCCGGCACTCCCAGGCCGCCAGCGCCATACCCATGGCGGCGGCGGTGAAGGGGCCGGTGGACTGGGTCACCATGTCCGTCAGCGCCTGCGCCACCTCTCTGTGGGTGCGGCAGGTGACGAATTCCACCCTGCGTGGATACACCCGGCGATCCAGAATGCGCACCTCGCCGCCGTCGTACCACGCCACGTTTTCATACTGCATCATAAAGGCAAGGCCCTTGTCTGCTCGTTCCATGTGTGTGTTCTCCTTTTCTCTCACACGCCGTACAGCCGCTTGGCGGCGGCTCTGGCATCGTATAATATCCGCTCCCTGTCCAGCGTCAGGTATTCGCCGTTTTCGTACAGCACTCTGCCGTCCACCATGGTCATGCAAACGTCGGCGGCCTGTGCGCTGTACACCGCCAGTCCCGCCGTGTCAAGATGCGGGACAAGGTGGGGCGCGCTCAGATCGATAGCCATGATATCCGCCCGCTTTCCGGCCTCGATGGCGCCGGTGTCGTCCCGGCCCTGCAATTTCGCACCGTTGATCGTCGCCATGTCCAGCACCTGCGCCGCCGGCAGGATGGCCGCGTCATGGCGGTATCCGTTATGGAGGATGGCCGCCAGATGCAGCTCCTCCAGCATGTTGAGATTGTTGTTGCTGGCGGCGCCGTCGGTGCCCAGCGCCACGTTGATACCCTCTGCCAGCAGCTCCGGAACCGGCGCGAACCCGCTGCCCAGCTTCATGTTGCTGGTGGGATTGTGGATCACGCTGACGTTCTTTTCCCGCAGCAGCGCCCGATCCTCTGCCGTCACCCACACGCAGTGGGCGGCGGCGCAGGGCACGTCGAACACTCCCAGATCGTTCATCCACGCCGCCGGGGCCTTGCCGTATTTCTCGATGCAGGTATCATGCTCGCTTTTCGTCTCGCTGAGGTGAATGTGCATTCTCACGCCGTTCTGGCGGCACCACGCCGCCGTCCCCGCCGCCACGTGGGGATTGCAGGTGTACTCCGCGTGAAGGCAGCCGTCCACCCGAATGCGTCCCTCGGCGGCGTGGTGCCAGTCCCGGTAAAATCGCTCCAGCTTCCGGGCGCTTTCGTTCTTCTCGTAGGGCTCCGCCGGGTCGAAGGCCTGCACCGGATAGCAGAGGTTGGCCTTGACGCCGCACTGCTCTACCAACTCCGCCGCCTCCCACGGGAAGAAATACATGTCGGAAAAGCTGGTGGTGCCGCAGGCCAACATCTCCAGCAGCGCCAGCGCCGTACCGGCTCGGATATCCTCCGCCGTCATGCGGCCCTCCACGGGGAATACGCTGTCAAACAGCCACCTTTGCAGCGGCAGGTCAGTCCCCACGCCCCGCAGCAGCGTCATAGCGGCGTGGGTGTGGGCGTTCACCAGTCCCGGCAGCAGCAGCTTGCCGGACATGTCCTTTTCGCAGTCGAAGCGGCCCTCCGGGCGCTCCGCGCCCACCGAGACGATCACAGCCTCATCGATCACCACATAGCCGCCCTCGATCACGCCTTGCGGCGTGTAGATCCACGCGTTTTTCAGTAATGTGGTCATGGGCTCACATCCTCGAGAGCACCTTTTTCAGATAGGCGCTGAAGTTGTCGGCCACCAGATGGCCCACCTCGTTGACCTCCTCGTCGGTGAGGGGCTGATCCAGAATGCCCGCCGCCATGTTGGTGATGACGGAGAAGCCCAGACAGGGCAGACCGCAGTGGGCCGCCGTCAGCGCCTCGGTCACGGTGGACATGCCCACCGCGTCGCCGCCCAGCGTGCGGATGGCGCGGATCTCCGCCGCCGTCTCAAACTGGGGGCCCTGCATGAAGAAGTAGCAGCCCTCGTGGAAGGTCAGGCCGCTGCCCTGAGCGCATTCCTTGGCGATGGCCCGCAGCTCCGGACTGTACATCTTCTGTACGTCGAAAAACCGTGGGCCGAACTCCGGAATGTTGGGGCCCCGCATGGGGGAGCAGCCGGGCAGCATGATCTGGTCATTGATGATCATAATGTCGCCGGGCTTAAAGCTGAGATTCACGCCGCCGGCGGCGTTGGTCAAAATCACCGCCCGGCAGCCCAGCAGCTTGAACAGCCGGATGGGCGCGGTCAGCTGCGGGAAGTCGTACCCCTCGTAGGAGTGGAACCGCCCGGACATGCACACCACCTTTTTGCCGCTGACGGTGCCGCAGATCAGCTTGCCCGCGTGGGTGGCCACGGTGGAGCGCAGGAAGTTGGGGATATCCTCATAGGGGATCACCACCGGGTTTTCCACCTGCGCGGCAAACGGCCCCAGAGACGAGCCCAGAATAATGCCAATCTCCGGCTGAAAATCCAGCTTTTCCCGGACGTATTGGGCGCTTTTTTCAAAAAATTCATAGGTGTATTCCATGGAACGGCCTCCTTTTTCATTCTATCTAAAATAGTATCACATTACCCGCATGGTGTCAATTTCACGGTCTTCCACAATTTTCGCCCCGTTTCCTTTCAGAAAGGTCTTGCATTTTTTTATTTTCATGATACAATAACGATGACAAATCTTAATGGAGGTACTCAAAATGGCTTATCAGATCGGTTCCGCTTGCGTCAGCTGTGGCGCTTGCGCAGACGCTTGCCCCGTGGGCGCTATCTCCCAGGGCGATTCTCAGTACGTGATCGACGCTGGCGCTTGCCTGGATTGCGGTTCCTGCGCGGATACCTGCCCCAACGGCGCTATCAGCCCCGCTGAATAAAATGCGTACATGAAAAACGGCCGGACGGAATGTCCGGCCGTTTTTTTATGAGCGGGCCGTCGGGGACGTCGGCCCCTACAAAGTCTTGCCGGAAAGCCATACGTATGCTATACTATCCCCAGAAAAGGAGGGCTGTCCATGGAACGCGCGGAACGCCTGTGGCCCGACGGGCCGCGGTATCGGTATGACGAACAGTGCTTTCCGCCCTCCACGGATTCGTTCCTGCTGGGCGGCTTCGCCAGTCTGCGCCGGGGCGAGAAAGTCTGCGATCTGGGCGCCGGGGCGGGTCTGCTGGGGCTTCTGCTGCTGGCACGAGAACCCTCATTGCAGGTAACAGGCATCGAACGGGACGCTCACGCCTGCGCCGTGCTGGCGCAGAACGCCGCGGAAAACCGCCTGCCCCTTACCGCCCTTTGCGCCGACCTGCGGCAGCGGGAGACGCTGCCCGCCGGAGCCTTTCAGCTGGCGGTGTCCAATCCGCCCTATTTCGCGCCCCATACGGGAGCGGTGGCGAAGGGCGTCCGGGGCGACACCCGCGCGGAGCTGACCGCCACGCTGGAGGATATCTTTGCCGCCGCCGAACGAATGCTGCAATGGGGCGGACGCTTCTGCCTTGTGTACCGGCCGGAGCGTCTGGCGGCGCTGCTGACCGCCGCCGTGACCCACGGTCTGGAGCCCAAGCGGCTTCGGATGGTGCAGCACACCGCCCGGAGCGCCCCGTCGCTGGTGCTGCTGGAATGCCGCCGGGGCGGAAAGCCGGGGCTTTCCGTGGAGCCGCCGCTGCTGCTGCGGCTGGAGGACGGCGGCGAATCCCACGACGTGCGCCGCGCCTACTTCAGAGACAAGGAGTGATTCATATGCCCGGAACATTATATCTGGTGGCCACCCCCATCGGCAATCTGGGGGATTTTTCGCCCCGTGCCGTGGAGACGCTGCAAAACGTCGACTTCATCGCCGCCGAGGATACCCGCGTGTCGGTGAAGCTGCTGAACCATTTCGATATCAAGAAGCCGCTGGTCAGCTACCACGAGCACAACCACGCCTCTGCGGGGCAGGCCATTCTCACCCGTCTGCTGGGCGGCGAGACCTGCGCGCTGGTGACCGACGCGGGCATGCCCGCCATCAGCGACCCCGGCGAGGATCTGGTGCGCCTGTGCGCCGAAAACGGCGTGCCGGTGCTGGCCATTCCCGGCTGCTGCGCCGCCGTGTACGCGCTGGCGGTGTCCGGCCTGCCCACAGGACGTTTTACCTTCGAGGGCTTCCTGCCCTCCGGCAAAAAGGAGCGCCGGGAGCAGCTCCACGAGCTGACTGGCGAGACACGCACCATGATCTTCCACGAAGCGCCCCACCGTCTCCGGGCCACGCTGGCGGATATGGCGGAGGCCTTCGGCGGTGACCGGAAGATCGCCCTGTGCCGGGAGCTGACCAAGCTCCACGAGGACACCGTGCGCACCACGTTGGCAGCGGCGGCGGACTACTACGCCGCCAACGAGCCCCGGGGCGAGTACGTGCTGGTCATCGCGGGACGGGAGAAGTCCGCAGCCGCTGCCCTGACGCTGGAGGAGGGCGTGGCGCTGGTGCTGCGCCGCCGCGAGGAAGGCATGCGGCTGAAGGACGCCGTCCGCGCCGTGGCCGACGACACCGGCTTGAGCCGCAACGCCCTGTACGACGCAGCATTGAAAAATCTGGCATGAGAGCGTTGCTTCTGCGCTGATGCAAAAAAATGCCCCGCCATCGGCGGGACATTTTTTTGTGCACCTCAGTTGTTCTTCAACTCTTTGAGACACTTGGGACAGATATTCTTGTCCTTGTACACCATCAAGTCTCTGCTGCTGTCACAGAAAATACAGCTGGGACGATACTTTTTCAATACGATGGTGGAGCCATCTACATAGATCTCCAAAGCATCCTTCTCAGCGATATCCAATGTGCGGCGCAGTTCGATGGGCAAAACGATCCGTCCCAATTCGTCCACCTTTCGCACAATTCCGGTTGACTTCACGGGAAACCTCTCCTCTGCTTTGCTTCTCACGACTGTCGTGAATTCCTCTGCTCATTTAGCATGCCATATTTTTACCATTTTGTCAACCGTTCTTTGCCATTTTATCCAAAATTTTTACAAATATTGCCATATGCTCTGTGCATATAGTGCATTTGAGGTGAGGGGTATGGCAATGTCTTACATTCTGGCGGCGTTTTTTGTGCTGGCGCTGGTATGCGGCGGCATCAGCGGCCGCATGGCGGAAGTCTCCGCCGCCGCCATGGAGGGCGCCGGTGCGGCGGTGGAGCTGTGTCTGTCCATGGCGGGCGCCATCTGTCTGTGGAGCGGCGTCATGACGCTGATGGAGCGGGGCGGCCTCAGCGAAAAGCTGGCCCGGCTGCTGCGGCCCGTGCTGCGCCGCATTCTGCCCCGGGCCAGCCGGGACACGGAGACCATGGCCGCCCTCAGCGCCAACGTGTCGGCCAATCTGCTGGGGCTGGGCAACGCCGCCACTCCGCTGGGGATCCGTGCCGCCACGCGGATGGCGCGGGGCTGCGGCGGCGTGGCCAGCGACGAGCTGTGCCGCCTTGTGGTGCTGAACACCGCCTCCATCCAGCTGCTGCCCACCACCGTGGCAGCCGTGCGCAGCGCTCACGGCTGCGCCGCGCCCCTTGATATCCTGCCGTCCGTGTGGCTTTCCTCCCTACTGTCGGTCACGGCGGGACTGCTGGCGGCGCGAGGGCTGCAGGCTCTGTGGAGGCGGAAATGGAGCTGACATCGCTGGTGATCCCGCTGCTGCTGGCAGCGGTGGCTGCATGGGGCGCGGCGCGGCGGGTGGACGTTTACGCCGCCCTCACCGACGGTGCCATGGACGGCCTGCGGGTGGTACTGCGCATCTGCCCCAACCTGATCGCCCTGCTGACGGCGGTGTATATGTTCCGGGCCTCCGGCGCGCTGGATCTCCTCACCTCGCTTCTGGCCCCGGCGCTGACGGCGCTGGGCATCCCGCCGGAGACCGCGCCGCTGCTGCTGATCCGCCCCTTGAGCGGCAGCGGCGCTCTGGCGGCGGGCAGCGAGCTGATGGCCGCCTACGGCCCGGACAGCGCCGTGGGCCGCACGGCGGCGGTGATGCTGGGCTGCACCGAGACCACGTTTTACACCATCGCCGTCTATTTCGGCGCGGCGGGGGTGCGGAGGATCCGCTATACCGTGCCCGCCGCCCTGACGGCGGATTTTGTGGGCTTTCTGGCGGCGGCGTGGTGCGTGCGGCTGTTCTTCTGAATAAATGTGAACTTTTTACCAATTTTTGGCCCTTGTCAGGTTTTTAACTTGCTCCCGCCGCTGTTTTACGGTATACTATTCTCGGGTATCTATCGTGGCGCACCGGGAAACGGCGCGCCACTATCAAACTTGAGAGAAGGAGCGTTATCTTGACCAGTCGTAAAATCATCAACAGTAAACTGAAGGAAGCGGTGGATTCCGTACTGCCCATCACCCTGATCGTGGCGGTGCTGTGTTTCTTCTTCGTTCCCGTGGGCAGCGGACTGATGCTGGCCTTTCTGGTGGGCGCGGTCATGCTGATTTTGGGCATGGGCCTGTTCACGCTGGGCGCGGAGCTGTCCATGACCCAGATGGGCAATCTGGTGGGCGCGAAGATGACCAAATCCCGCCGCCTGTGGCTCATTCTGGTGCTGGCCTTCGTTCTGGGCGTGGTCATTACCATTGCCGAGCCTGACCTGCAAGTCCTGGCCCAGAACGTGCCGGGCATCGACAAGACCATGCTGATCCTCACGGTGTCCGTGGGCGTGGGCATCTTCCTGACCATCTGCATGCTGCGTATCCTGCTGGGTATCTCCTTGCGGACGCTGCTGCTGATCTTCTATGCCATCGTGTTTATTCTGGCCGCCCTGTCCGACCCGGACTTCCTGTCCGTGGCCTTTGACTCCGGCGGCGTGACCACCGGCCCCATGACGGTGCCCTTCATCATGGCGCTGGGCGTGGGCGTTGCCTCCATCCGAAGCGACGAAAAGGCCAAGTCCGACAGCTTCGGTCTGGTGGCGCTGTGCTCCATCGGCCCCATTCTGGCGGTGCTGCTGCTGGGCTTCCTGTACCCGGAAAACACCGCCTCTGCCTCGGAAACGGTGGTCAACAGCTTTGAAAATACCCTCACCGTGGGCTACAGCTATTTGGAGGAGCTGCCCGCCATGATGGGCGAGGTGGCCATCGCCCTGCTGCCCATCTGCGTGTTCTTCCTGCTGTTCCAGATCTTCTCGCTGCATCTGCGGAAGCTGCCCCTGCTGCGCATCCTTATCGGCGTGGGCTATACATATGTAGGTCTGGTGCTGTTCCTGACGGGCGTCAACGTGGGCTTCTCGTCGCTGGGCTACGTGCTGGGCGGCGTCATCGTGGAGGAGGGTCTTGGCCTTCTGATGATCCCGCTGGCCACCCTGATGGGCTGGTTCATCATCAACGCCGAGCCTGCCGTCCACGTGCTGAACAAGCAGGTGGAGGAGCTGAGCGCCGGCGCTATTTCCTCCAAGGCCATGGGTATGAGCCTGTCCATCGCCGTGGCCGCCGCCATGGGACTTGCCATGGTGCGCGTCCTGACCGGCATCTCCATTCTGTGGTTCGTGCTGCCGGGCTATATCATCGCGCTGGGTCTCAGCTTTTTCGTCCCCAGCATCTTCACCGCCATCGCCTTCGACTCCGGCGGCGTGGCTTCCGGCCCGCTGACCGCCACCTTCATGCTGCCCTTTGCCATGGGCGCTACCACGGCGCTGGGCGGCAATGTGATGACCGACGCCTTCGGCCTTGTGGCGCTGGTGGCCATGATGCCCCTGATCGTGGTGCAGGTCATGGGCGCCATCTACGTGGTCAAGACCCGCCGCAACAGTGCGCAGGAATCCGCGCCCGTATTCAGCAACGAGGGCGTTATCGAACTGTGGGAGGTGGCCTGACATGGAACTGTACTATCTGATGAGCATTACCGACCGCGACCGGGCGGAGGACATGGCCGCCCTGTACCGCGACGCGGGACTGAACCTTGTGACTACCATGCTGGGCCGGGGCACGGCAACACCCCAGCAGTTGGCGCTGTACGGCCTGTCCCGGACGGAAAAGGCCGTCACCGGCGCTGTGGTGGGAACCGACAGCATGAAGCAGCTGTTCCGCGCCGCCAAGCGCAAGCTGTTTATCGACATTCCCGGCAACGGCCTGATGCTGGCCGTGCCCCTGAAAAGCGTCAGCAGCGGCCGGACGCTTGCCTATCTGACAGACGGCGGAAAGTCCGCCACCGGAGGTGTACCGACTATGAACTTTGATTATGAACTGATCGTGGTGATCCTGAACGAGGGTCATTCCGACATGGTGATGGACGCGGCCCGCAGCGCGGGAGCAGGCGGCGGCACGGTGCTGCACGCCAAGGGCACCGGCGCCATCGGCACCGAGAAATTCTTCGGCGTGACGCTGGCCAACGAGAAGGACGTGATCTACATCGTGGCCAGCGGCAAGGAGAAGGCCGCCATCATGAACGCCATCAATAAGGACGCCGGCCCCTCCACGGCGGCAGGCGCCATCAGCTTCTCTCTGCCAGTGTCCGACGTGGCGGGTCTGCGGAGACTGGACGACGAGTAAAGACAAAGCCTCCCCTGTGTAAGGGGAGGTGGCACGGCGTAAGTCGTGACGGAGGGGTTGTCCGAAACTGCTTCATGAATTGGACAATCCCTCAGTCACCTTCGGTGACAGCTCCCTTTACACAAGGGAGCCAACGGCTTCCTATATTGGAAATAAAAACCAGAGACCGGCGAATGCCGGTCTCTGGTTTTTATTTCATCGGACAATTCCGCAAAATTTCCTTCGCCGCTGCTTCATAGGCGGCCAGATCGTTGGCTTTGCGGATGGCCTTCAGGGGCCGCTCTACCTCCTCAAACCGCTCGTTGAGGTAGTTCCACAGCTCCCGCATCCGGTGCAGCACCGGCGGCGTACCGCTGAGCCGCTGGCGATAGCCCTCCAGCAGTCGGTCGTGATACTGCTCCAGCTCCTGCCGGGCGGCTCCCGCGCCGCCCCGGAGCCGCCGTCCCAGTGCGGGATCGGCCATCAGGCCACGTCCAACCATTATCGTGTCCACCTGAGGATACTTCCCTTGAAACGCCGCCACATCCGCCGCCGTGAACAGGTCGCCGTTGTACACCAGCCGCCCCGGATATACCGCCAGCGCCCGGTCAACGGCGTCCCGATGCACCGCGCCCTTATAGAACTCCTTCTGGATCCGGGGGTGTACGATCAGCTCGTGGATGGGGTAGTGGCCGTACAGCGCCAGCAGCGCTTCCCACTCCTCCGGATCGTTCTTCCCAATGCGGGTCTTGATGGACACCCGCATATCCGGCAGACTGTCAAATATCTCGTCCAGACACCGCTCCAGCTCCTCCGGATAGGCCAGCAGGCCGGAGCCCTTCCGCTTAGCCGTCACCGTCCCGGAGGGGCACCCCAGGTTGAAGTTGACCTCGCCATAGCCCCGCGCCTGCAATTCCCGCGCCGCCCACACGAAGTGGTCGCCCCGGTTGGTCAGCAGTTGGGGCACGGTGTCCGGCTCGCCCTGTATCTCGTCCAGCTCCTTCCGCTGGAAGCACAGGTTGGCGTTGGGGGACAGAAACGGCGTGAAATACTTGTCCACACCGCCGAAGATCGTCCGGTGAGCCTGCCGCCACAGATAGGTGGTCAGCCCCTCCATAGGCGCGGCGTACAGCGTGATATCGGCCATTGCGTTTTCCCTTTCTTATGCAAAGATCGTCCAGATCAGCTTGCTGACAATGTGCAGCACCGCGTGGCTGAGCATGGCGTACTGGATACCGTACCTCCGGTACAGCCGCCCGAACACCAGGCCGAACCCGCCGTTCAGCAGGAAGCACCGCACCAGAACCGGCGGCGTCAGCGTGCCGAAAATGCCCACTGTGGCAGGCAGATGCCCCGCCGCGAACAGCAGCGCCGCCAGCACGTTAGCCGCCACGATCACCCGGGTGGGCGGCTGCTTCTCCCGGCGGAAGAACAGCCTCCACCCCAGAAATGCCAGCAGGCTCATGAGGAACAGCCGCATGAACAGCTCCTCCATCACGCCGCCGTAGAGGATGGCGGACAGCCAGCCCCACACCGTCAGCCCCGCCGCCGCGCTGGTCTGCACCGCCGTACCCGGCAGCCACACGCCGAACGTCCAGTAGTCCAGACTGAACAGCAACCCCAGCGGGAGCGATACCGCCAGCGTCCGCAGCAGCGGACGCTTTTCCAGCCGGAAAGGCCGCATCAGCCCCAGCTTTTCCGCCAGAAGATACCCGAAAAAGCCGCACACGGCGGCGTAGACCACCGTCTGCGCCGTGCCCACAGCCAGCAGCACCGCCGTGCTGCCCAGCTGGGCCAGCATGGCCGCCAGCGTGGCCGGATCGTACAGCGCCAGCTGATAGCGGATCACCAGATAGCCCGCCGCCGCAGCGACAGGCAGCAGCGCCAGCGTGAACCGCAGGGGCGCACGGTATTGGGGCAGAAATCTCCTCATACCCCGTCACCTCCCAGCGTCTCCACACAGAAGCCGTGATAGCCGCAGCAGCCGCACGTCAGATTCCGTGCCGACGGCGTGTGGCGGGCGAAGAACGCCTCCTTCAGCGCCGGGCGGAACACCGTGTGGCACTGGGGACACAGGTAGGCCACCCGCCGGAAATAGTACCGACTGATCAGAATGCCAAAGGGAACCGACAGCAGCAGATAGACCGCGCAGGGCCACCAGACACCGGTGACGATCCACAGCACAACGCCCGTCACCTCCAACAGCGACATGGGCAGTCCCGCCAGCAGCATGACGGTGTGCACCCGTTTCAATTGTGTGCGTCGCTCCATCAAGTACGCTATGTCGCCGATGGATTCCACCGAAAACTGTTCACTCTGCCGCACCTGCCGCCGCAGCTCCTCCAGCTTTTCCAGCCGGGACTGGCTCTGGGCCAGCTGGCGGCGCACCTCCTGCTCCTGCTGCTCCAGCAGCAGTTGGATGACCCGCCCCGGCTCCTTCTCGGCCAGCAGCTGGCCGATGGCGTCGATGGGTAGCCCCATGTCCCGCAGAAAGCAGATGATCCGCAGCTGCCGCAGGTCGTCGTCGGTATACAGCCGCCGTCCGCCCTCGGACAGCTCACTGGGACTCAGGATGCCCCGGGTGTCGTAGTACTGCACCGTCCGCACCGTGACGCCGCACAGCTTGGCCAGCTCTCCCGTGGTGTATTTGGACATAGCGTTTCACCTCCTTACAGGGGGTAGTGTAGCATATGACGCAGCGTCATGAGCAATACCCAACGCAGCGTTATGAGGGAAATTTCTAAAATTTGGATGCCGCTATGCCTGAAAAAGATATTTCGCGCTCCGGCGCGACCTACTTTTGTCAACAGTGACAAAAGTAGGCAAAAG
>ERZ773208.1444-NODE-1444-length-18897-cov-7.210010_pt1 | contig 18897 bp, 16 predicted proteins | sample MGYA00581006_ERZ773208 | MGnify/ENA primary metagenome ERZ773208 (study PRJEB29015, sample SAMEA2737793) | human gut metagenome | biome: human gut; feature: human-associated habitat; material: faeces | place: China | collected 2012 ... | reverse complement strand
GGTCAGATAGTTGGCTGCAATGTGCCCGCGCAGGTGATGTACCGGCACCAGCGGCTTGCCCGCGCCGTAAGCCAGGCCCTTGGCAAAGTTGACCCCCACCAGCACGGCCCCAATCAGGCCGGGGGCAAAGGTGACGGCCACCGCGTCCACATCCGCAATGGCCATGTTGGCATCCTGCAAAGCCTGCTGCACCGTTGCGCTGATGTATTCCGCATGGCGGCGGCTGGCAATTTCCGGCACAACACCGCCGTAAAGCGCCTGTTCTTTGACGCTGGTAGAAATAACGTTGGAAATTAAATGTTTTCCATCCTCCACAATCGCAGCCGCCGTCTCATCGCAGCTCGATTCGATGCCTAAAATATACATTGTATACCCCCGTGTGAAGTTAGGAGTTAGGAGTTAATAGGAACGAAAAGATTTTAGCAACCTTTTATTTTGATCTGTAGGGAACGGTCTTGACCGTTCCGAAACCTTGCTACAGATGCCATGACGGGATTTGCAGCAAGGTTGGCGGGAGCATTGCAATTTCTCATTGCTCATTGCTAATCCCTAATTAACTCCTAACTCCTACTTCCTACCTCCTATCTGTTAATGTGCTTCCAGCCAGGTCTTGCCGGTGCCGACTTCGGCGGTGAGGGGGACGGAATAGGATACCACCTGCTCCATCTCCTCTTTCAGAATACGCTTGACCTGTTCCACTTCGTTTTCCGGCGCTTCCACGATCAGTTCATCGTGTACCTGCAATAGCAGGCGGGCCTGCAGTTTTTCGTCCCGCAGGCGCTGCCAGACATGCACCATGGCCAGCTTAATGATATCCGCCGCGGTGCCCTGGATGGGTGTGTTGCGGGCCATGCGCTCGCCGGAGCTGCGCACCTGGAAATTGGAGCTTGCCAGCTCCGGCAGCGGGCGGCGGCGGCCAAACAGCGTCTCTACATAGCCCTTCTCTTTGGCGTGTTCAATGCAGTTCTGCATGTAGCCGTCCACTTTCGGGAAGGTATTCAGATACGTTTTCAAGAAAGTATCTGCCTCCTTGACCGAAATGCCGAGGTCCTTGCCCAGAGAGAACGCTCCCTTGCCGTACATGATGCCAAAGTTGATGGCCTTGGCGGAGGTGCGCAGCTCATGGGTGACATCCGATTCCGGGATGTGGTAGATCTTGGCCGCGGTGGCGCGGTGAATGTCTGCCCCGGACAAAAACGCCTGCTGCATGGCTTCATCGCCTGTAATGTGGGCCAGAATGCGCAGTTCGATCTGGGAATAGTCAGCGTCCACCAGCGTTTCGCCGGGGGCGGCCACAAAGTAGCCGCGCAGGCGGCTGCCCAGCTCGGTGCGGATGGGAATGTTCTGCAGGTTCGGCTCGGTGGAGGAGATGCGCCCGGTGCGTGCCTCGGTCTGGATGAAGGTCGAGTGTACCCGCCCGTCCGCGGCTTCGGCGTTCAGCAGGCCGTCCACGTAGGTGGACAGCAGCTTGGCGTAGGTGCGGTATTTCAGGATCTCGTCAATGACCTGATTGTAGGGGCGCAGGCTTTCCAGTGTCTCGGCGTCGGTGGAGTAGCCGCGGGCGTTTTTCTTGCGCGGCGGCAGACCCAGCTTGTCAAACAGTGCCTCGCCCAGCTGCTTCGGACTGTTTACGTTGAACGAATAACCGACGGTTGTATAAATATTGTTTAAGATCCCGTCCAGCTCGCTGCGCAGGCTGTCACCGAACGCGCGGATGCCGTCGGCGTCAATCGCAAAGCCGATGCGCTCCATGTCGGCCAGCACCCGGGCCAGCGGCAGCTCCATCTCGTCCAGCAGCTTGCGCTGGCCGCTCTCGTCCAGCGCGGCGGCCAGCGTGTCGCACAGGCCCGCCAGCACGCCCGCATCGGGCGCGGCCTCACAGGCAAAGGCGGCGTGTACGCCGTACTCGGCGGCCAGGGAGTGTACCTCATAGCCGCTGGCCGACGGGTTTAAAAGATACGCGGCCAGCTTGCCGTCAAAGCGCAGCGCACTGCCGATGCCGCCGTGCTCCAGCGCCAGGCGGTAGAGCGGCTTTGCGTCGAACGCCCAAAGCTCGGCGCCGCTGTCCAGAATCGCGGCCAGCCGGTCCGTGTCGGGCAGGTAGACGTCCTGCCCCTGCACAAGGTACCAATCGCCGTCGGCATTCCGGGCGGCGTAGAAGCGGCCCTCCAGCAGCAGCGGCAGGGGGGACGGCTCGACGGTCTCGAGCGGTGCGGCATTCTCGGATGGGGCGGGCGCGGTGCCGCCGTTCAGGCCCCAGCGGTCCACCAGCTTGTGCATTTCCAGCGCGGCCAGCAGCTGCGCGGCGGCAGCGGGGTCACCGGGCTGGCGCAGGTAGGCGGCAGGGTCGGTCTCGATGGGCGCGTCCTTGCGGATCGTGCCCAGCATATAGGACAGGTCGGCCTTGTCGCGGTTGGCGGTCAGCTTGGCGCGCTGCCCCGGCTTGACGGCCTTGTCGTCGATGTTGTCATAGACGCCCTGCAAACTGCCGAACTTCGAAATCAGCGCCAGCGCGGTTTTTTCGCCGATGCCGGGCACGCCGGGGATGTTGTCCGACGCATCGCCCATCAGGCTCTTGACGTCGATGAGCTGCGGCGGCTCGATGCCGTACTTCTCGCGGATGGCGGCGGGGTCCATGGGGATGGTCTCTTTGTTGGTCGCCAGCAACACGGTGGTTGCATCGTCCACAAGCTGCAGGCTGTCGCGGTCACCGGTAGCCAGCAGCGTCGTGCCGCCCGCGGCCTCGCACGCTGCGGCCAGCGTGCCGAGAATATCGTCGGCCTCCCAGCCGGCCTTGCTGACCTGCACAAAGCCAAGGTCGGTCAGTAGCTCCTTCAAAACCGGCATCTGCTGGGCCAGCTCCTCGGGCATGCCGTGGCGGGTGGCCTTGTAGCCGTCGTAGGCGGTGTGGCGGAACGTCGGCGCACGCTCATCCCACGCGATGGCGACGGCGTCGGGCTTGTGCGCCGCCAGCAGGTTGAGCAGTATATTTTGGAAGCCGTAGATGGCGTTGGTGTAGCGGCCATCCTTCGTCGTCAGCAGCTTGATGCCGAAAAACGCGCGGTTGACCAGGCTGTTGCCGTCCAGGACCATGAGTTTCATGCGCAATACTCCTTATAAACAATCTATATTTCAGTATACCACATTTGCGGAAAATATGGTAGAATAGAATGTAAAAATCGAAAAGTCTAAAGCCTTCCCCCGCGGGCGGGGGAAGGTGGCGCGCGGCGCCGGATGAGGGGGCGGTCTTACGGCCGGGACCCGGTCACGGGCGGCTGCGCGGACTTTGCCCTCATCAGCCGCCTGCGGGCGGCAGCTTCCCCCGAGGGGGAAGCCTTTTGGAAAGGAAACTTATGCAGTTACGCAACCTATCCATCCCCACCGGCGCGGTGTTTGCGCCGATGGCCGGCCTGACCGACGCGGCGTGCCGCCATCTGATGGCCGACCACGGCGCGGCCTGGACCGTCAGCGAGATGGCCAGCGCCAAGGCGCTGAACTTCCACGATGAAAAATCCCTGGCTCTGCTGCGGGACAAGCACCCCCACGGCCTGTACGCCATCCAGCTGTTCGGCGCGGAGCCGGAGTCAATGGCCAAGGCAATTCTGTTTGTAAGGGAGCAGGGCATCCAATTTGACATTCTCGACATCAACATGGGCTGCCCCGCGCCCAAGATCACCGGCAGCGGCGCGGGCAGCAGGCTGCTGCTGGACCCGCCGCTCTGCGGGCAGATGGTCGCCGCCGCGCGCAAAGCGCTGGGCGATGATACGCCGCTGACCGTCAAGATGCGCATTGGCTGGGACGCCGACCACCTGACCGGCGTCGAGGTCGCCAAACAGCTTGAGGCCAACGGCGCGGACTTGATCGCCGTCCATGGCCGCACGCGGGAGCAGATGTACATCCCGCCCATCGACACGGCGGCCATCGCGGCCATCAAGCAGGCCGTGTCCGTCCCGGTGCTGGCCAACGGCGACGTGACCACCGCCGACGAAGCCCTTACCTTATTAAAAGCAACCGGCTGCGACGGCGTTATGATCGGGCGCGGTGCACTGGGCGACCCGTGGCTGTTTGCGCAGGTGCGCGCGGCGCTGCTGGGCGAGGAACGCCCGCCCGAGCCGACGCTGAACCAGCGGATGACCGCTTTGCGCGACCAAATCTACGAAATGTGCGAGGAGAAGGGCGAGTGGGCCGCCATGCCCCAGGCACGCAGCCAGGCCATGCACTATATGAAGGGCCTGCACGGCGCTGCCGCCCTGCGCCGCTACTGCTCGATGCTCGAGCACTTCAGCGATGTGGATACGCTGATCGAGGCGGTGTACAGATTGCAGTAACGTAGGGGCCGGATATGCCCGGCCCGCAACCTTCCCGTAAAAGCGCAATAACCGGTATGCCGCGGGCCGGACATGTCCGGCCCCTACCGTGGGCTTCAAAACCGTCCCCTCGTCAATTCGTCCAGATTCTGCTCGTAGCAGGGCAGCATGTGCTCGATGAAATACTCCGCCTCGGGGCTGTGCATGGCGTGCAGGGCGGCCATCTGCTGGGCGTAGGCGGCCTCAAACTCGCGGTTGCCGCCGCGGTCCTCCTCAATGCACTTGATGACGGCTGAAAGCCGGTCCGCGGCCTTTAAAATTTTGCGTTCGGCGTCGTTCAGCACGCTGCCGGTCAGCCAGACCTGGGTCTCGGCCTGTAATTCTTCGGGCTGCAGGCTCGCCATCACGCGGGCACTCTCGTGCTCCACGGCCTTGTACGCTGTGCGCAGGGCGTCGTTCTTGTACTTGACGGGCGTCGGCATGTCACCGGTCAGAATCTCCGGTGCATCGTGGTAAATGGCCGCTGTGGCTACGACCTCGGGCCGCAGGGCCGCGCCGGTGCCCGTGCAGTGCCTGCCGATCAGGCAGAGCGTGTGCGCCAGCATGGCCGTGTCGGCGGTGTGCTCGCTCAGGGACTCGGGGCGGGTGCTGCGCATCAGGCACCAGCGGGTGATGTACTTCATGCGGCTGAACAGCGCGCTGAACGGATAGGTTTTCATCTTCACGCGACCTCCGGTTTGTGGTATAATGGGGCGTATGCAGGGGCCGATGCTCGCTCCTACGATTGCGCCGATTCACCGTAGGGGCGGATTCCATATCCGCCCGTGCAGGTGTCCGGTGCGTTGCAGGGACCGGTGCGTTGCATCGGCCCGGGGGGGGCGTCAGAGACGCCGCCCCCTACAGCTCTATGGTAAGTATACCACAACTTTCCTCAAAGTGAGGCCCCATAAAGGGGACTATCAATATGCAAACCACATTTTTTAAACAAAAATCGAACTATTGGCGCGTCTTTGCACTCTGCTTTTTCACGGCGGTGCTGTTGTTTGCGCCCCACTGCATCGTGGATGCCGTCGCGGGCGGTGGGTACTTCCACTACGCGGGGGACTTCAACGACCAGCAGATCAACTTTTACCAGTACGCCAATGCCTTTGTCAAAAACGGCGGGTCGTTCAGCTGGGCCACCGACCTGGGCAGCGGGTTTGTCAATTCCTACTCGTTCTACCTGCTGGGCAGTCCGTTCTTCTGGCTGTCCATGGTCGTGCCCGCGCGGCTCATGCCGTGGGCCATGGTGCCGCTGCTCTGCCTGAAGATGGCCGTTGCGGGCGGCGGCGGGTATCTCTGGGCGCGCCGCTGGGTGCGGGACGAGACCTGGAGCATGCTGGCGGGCTGCCTGTATGCGTTTTCCGGGTTCAGCATCTACAACATCTTTTTCAACCACTTTCTGGACGTTGTGGCGCTGTTTCCGTACATGCTGGCCGCGCTGGACGACGCGGTCATCGACGATAAAAAAGGCGCGTTCCCGTTCTGGGTCGCGCTGAACCTTGTCGATAACTACTTCTTCTTCGCCGGGCAGGCGGTCTTTCTCATCATCTATTTCTTTTGCATGGCCGCCGGGCGGCGGTATGAGCTGGGCCTGCGCAAGTTCGTGCGCCTGGCGTGGGAGACAGCTCTGGGCTGTGCCTGCGGGTGCGTGCTGCTGCTCCCGGCGGGGCTGTCGCTGCTGCAAAATCCGCGTACCATCGACCCGTTCAGCGGGTACGGGTATCTGTTCTACGGCAAATCCCAGCAGTACGGCGCGATTTTTTACAGCACCCTGCTCATGCCCGACGCGCCCTATTTCAAGGACCTGTTTCAGGAGGGCATCCTCAAGCACACGAGCCTGACAGCCTATCTGCCGCTGGTCGGTGTCGCGGGCGGGCTGGCGTTCTGCCGCGCAAGGGAGCGCCACCCGTTCACCTACGTTTTAAAGGTCTGCGTCGCCTGTGCGTTTGTGCCGGTGCTGAACAGCGCGTTCTATGCGCTCAACTCGAGCTACTACGCGCGGTGGTACTATATGCCGATTCTGGTTTTGTGCGGTGCAACGTGCTATCTGCTCTCCCGCCCGGCGCTGGCCGAGCAGCGTCTGCCGCGGGCGCTGCGGCTGACGACCTTACTGACGCTGACGGCGGTGGTGTTTGCCGTTGTGCCGGGCAAGGACGACGACGGCAACACGGTCTTTGGCGTGCTGGACGAGCCCGCGCGGTTCTGGGCTATCTTCGGCATGACGATGCTGGGTATCGTGATTTTTGCGCTGCTGTGGCATTTTTGCCGCCGTAAGCGGCGGTGGGGCGCGATTCTGACCGCCGCCGTGCTGGGATTCAGCCTGCTGTACGGCAGCTTGCATCTGTCTCTGACGAAGTACGCCCAGTGGGACGTGGACAGCAATCTGATTGCCGAAACCTATGATTCTGTCGAGGACGTCGCCGCCGCGCTGCCGGACGATGCGTTTTACCGCATTGACGCCTACGGTGCGCACAACAATCTGGGGCTGTGGTTCAACAGGAGCTGCCTGCAATTCTTCAACTCGACGGTTGCGCCGAGCATCATGGCGTTTTACCCCGAGGTCGGCGTCAAGCGGGACGTGAACTCCAAGCCAGACGCCGAGAACTACGCCCTGCGCGGCCTGTTGAGCGTGCGGTACACGCTGGTCGCCAAGGACAAGGAGACCGAGTGGACCGACAAGGATCTGCCCGGCTGGCAGCGCACCGGCGAGACCGATGCCTACGCCCTCTACGAGAACGAAAACTGGGTGCCGATGGGCTTTACCTACGACTGCTACGTGACAGCGGACCAGCTGGAGCGGGTAAGCGAGGAAGAACGCGCCCAGATTTTGTGCCGCGCGATTTTGCTGGACGACGACCAGATCTCCGCCTTTGGCAGCCTGCTGGAACCCCTGCCCGACGAGGAGCTGACCAACCGCAGCGAGGATGCCTACGCTGCCGACTGTGCCGCCCGCCGTGCCGCCGGTGTGGCAGCGTTTACCGCGACGGACACCGGCTTTACCGCAAAGACCGCCTATGACGCGGACGAGCTGGTGTTTTTCAGCGTGCCCTATGACGACGGGTTCAGTGCCACGGTCAACGGTGAGCCCGCCGCGATTGAGAAGGTGGACGACGGCCTGATGGCCGTGTACGTGCCCGCGGGGGAGAACGAGATAGAATTTACCTACCATACGCCCGGATTGAAGGTGTCCGCCTGCGTGAGCGCAGCGGCGATTGCGGTGTATGGGGTGTATTTGTTGGGGATTATAATAAAACGAAAAAGCCAGCCGGGAAGTAAGCGGTAACATTTGTAGGAGGGGTCAAGACCCCTCCCTACGAATCAATTTAAAAGGGGTACGTAGGGCGGCCTGCCCCCAGGCCGCCGCGGGAGTTAGTGGGTGGATGCCCGTTGATGGGCGGCCACGCAAGGCCTGTCGGAAGCCTCGGCGGCATTAAGAAAGGAAAAACCATGCCAAACCATGCTGAACAGCTCGCACAGGAGCTGAACTTAAACGTCAAAAACGTGCAGGGCGCGATTGAACTGATCGACCAGGGCAATACGATCCCGTTTATCGCCCGCTACCGTAAGGAAGCCACGGGTTCGATGGATGACCAGGTCCTGCGTGACCTCGGAGACCGCCTCGAATACCTCCGCGGCCTCGATAAGCGCAAGGATGAGGTCACGTCCTCCATCACCGAGCAGGGCGCGATGACGCCCGAGCTGACCGCCGCACTGTCCAAGGCGAAAACCCTCGCCGAGGTCGAGGACATCTACCGCCCGTATAAGCCCAAGCGCAAGACCCGCGCCAGCATCGCCAAGGCGCGCGGTTTGCAGCCGCTGGCCACGGCCATCTTCCGCCAGGACGCCGCATTTGACCCCGAGAGGGCCGCCGCGGACTACCTCAACGACGAGGTCCCCGATGCCGCCGCGGCGCTGGCCGGGGCACAGGATATTATTGCCGAGGCGGTCTCCGATGATGCCGCCTGCCGCGCCGAGCTGCGCCGCTACTACCGCGCGTTTGGCCGTGTCGCCAGCGCCAAGGCCAAGGACGAGGACAGCGTCTACGCCCAGTACTACGACTACGCCGAGCCGCTGAACAAGATCCCCGGCCACCGCGTGCTGGCACTGGACCGCGGCGAGCGCGAGGGCTTTTTGAAGGTCACGATTCAGGTCGACGCCGAGCGTGCCGCAGGCATCGTCAGCTGGATGTTCGCCCGCAAAAAGACCGGCGGCAAAAGCGCCGAGCTTGTGGATGCTGCCGCCCGCGACGCCTACAGCCGCCTCATTCATCCCAGCCTTGAAAACGAGCTGCGCGGCGAGCTGTCCGATGCCGCCGCCGAGGGCGCAATTAAGGTCTTTGGCGATAATCTGCGCCAGCTGCTTTTGCAGCCGCCCATCCGCGGCAAAACGGTCATGGGCCTGGACCCCGGTTACCGCATGGGCTGCAAGGTCGCTGTCGTTGACCCCACCGGCAAGGTGCTGGACACGAACGTCGTCTATCCCGTGCCGGAGTTCAAGCGCGTGGACCAGGCAAAAAAGACCATCAAGGCGATGGTTTTGAAGAACGGCGTCGAGGTCATGGCCATCGGCAACGGCACGGCGGGCCACGAGACGGAGGAATTTGCCGCCGAGGTCATCCGCGAGCTGGCCGACGAAAAGAACCTGCATTTGCAGTATATGGTCGTCAGCGAGGCCGGCGCGTCGGTCTACTCCGCCAGCAAGCTGGCCGCCGAGGAGTTCCCCCAGTTTGACGTCAACCTGCGCAGCGCCGTGTCCATCGCACGCCGCTTGCAGGACCCGCTGGCCGAGCTGGTCAAGATCGACCCCAAGGCCGTCGGCGTCGGCCAGTACCAGCACGACATGCCCCAGAAGCGCCTGAATGAGACGCTGGACGGCGTGGTCGAGGACTGCGTGAACAGCGTCGGCGTCGATCTGAACACTGCCTCCGCGCCGCTGCTGCGCCGTGTGGCGGGCGTCAGCGCAGCCACCGCCAAAAATATCGTCGCCTGGCGCGAGGAGGAGGGCGCGTTCACCTCCCGTGCGCAGCTGAAAAAGGTCAAGGGCCTCGGCCCCAAGGCGTATGAGCAGTGCGCGGGCTTCCTGCGGCTGCCCGAGGCGAAGAACCGCCTGGACGCCACCGCCGTCCATCCCGAAAGCTACGCCGCCGCCAAGGCCCTGCTGGACGCCTGCGGCTACACGGCTGCCGAGATCGGCACAGACAAGCTGGCGGGTCTGCCCGGCGTCGTCAGGGCCAAGGGGGCCGGAACCCTCTGTGAGGCGCTGGGCGTGGGCGAGCCGACGCTGAACGATATTGTGGCCGAGCTGTGCAAGCCGGGACGCGACGTCCGCGACAGCCTGCCCAAGCCGCTGCTGCGCAGTGACGTCATGGGTCTGGACGATCTGAAACCCGGCATGGAGCTGACCGGCACCGTGCGCAACGTCATAGACTTCGGCGCGTTCGTCGATCTGGGTGTGCATCAGGACGGCCTGGTCCATGTTTCACAGATCAGCGATAAATTTATCAAGCACCCGCGCGAGGTGCTCAAGGTCGGCGACATTGTGCGGGTCAAGGTGCTGAATGTGGACACCGCCAAGAAGCGCATCGCCCTGACGATGAAGGGCGTGCCCCAGCAAAACTAATACAAAATCGGCACGAACATATATAAATGTTGCATATAAAAAAAGACGGTGTTAAGACTTTAACGAGATAAGCCGTACATTTACACCGAAATACGACAAAAACATTCAGAAAACGAAAATATTTGTTGGTAAATACATAATATATGTGAAAGCGAAAGGCCGCGGCGGGCAAAACTCGGGCATTCTGACCAAAAGCCAAAAATGAAGGATTTTCTCTTTTGTGCAGGAAATGGAAAAAATCGGATTTGTGCATTGTGAACAAAGAAACGGCACATAATTATGCTATAATGCCCAATGTAAGGAGCAGATAGAGCATGGTGGCTCACCTCCTTACCGCAAGCCGTGCGCCCGGTTCCGCCCTGGACACCGGTGCTGAAGATGCGGCTGATTGCGTGGGATTATTTCGGAGGTCATTTATTATGGTGAAACAAGTCAAGGTTTCCAATTTTACCGAGGTCAAGGGAATCGTGTCTGCTGCCGCCAAGTGTTATAACGATGTCGGCGTGCATGACATGAAGGGCAGCATTGCCGATGCCAAGAGCATCCTGGGCATGATGAGCCTGGATTACAGCCATCCCGTCAAGATCGTCTGCGAGGATGAGCGCGACCTGAACAGCGTTGTCAACGCGATCAAGCAGTAAAATAGGAAAGACCGCCCCACGGTGTAAAAGCCGCGGGGCGGTTTTTGCTGCCGCAAAAAGGCTTCCCCCGCGGGGGAAGCTGTCCGCGAAGCGGACTGATGAGGGCGGAGCTTTCGTGATTTCCCGTTTGTGGGCAACACCCGGCCACCCACCCCTCATCCGGCCCTGCGGGGCCACCTTCCCCCGCGGGGGAAGGCAAGGAGGGCATCACGCCGCTGCGTAAAATTTTCTGAAAATAGAAAGTTTGAAAACACGAGAAAACAAGAGCATTTGAGAGAATTTGAGAGCAAGCACAGTATAAATTAAAATTCTTTCCAAAACCCGTTGACTCTGCGGCCCTTTTCTGCTATAATCACACTTGCGCGAAAAAGCGTCCTGCGGGGCGCTGTTAAATACCGTTATTAGACGGACGTGTTAATTTCTCAATGGAGGTTCCTACTATGAGCACGACTCTCGCTAAGCCCGCTGAAATGGCTGACCGCAAGTGGTATGTGATCGACGCCGCCGGCAAGCCCCTCGGCCGCGTTGCTGCCAAGGCTGCTGTCATCCTGCGCGGCAAGAACAAGACCACTTTCACCCCCAACGTTGACTGCGGTGACCACGTCATCATCATCAACTGCGATGAGGCTGTCCTGACCGGCAAGAAGCTGGAGAAGAAGTTCCATCGCACTCATTCCGGCTGGATCGGCGGCCTGAAGGAGACCCAGTACAAGACCCTGATGGCTGAGAACAGCGACAAGGCCATGACCTACGCTGTCAAGGGCATGATCCCCTCTAACACCATCGGCGCCAAGGCTATGACCCGCCTGCACTGCTACAAGGCTGCTGACCATGCTCATGCTGCTCAGAAGCCCGAAGCTGTTGAGATTTGAGTGAGGAGGCAATAGAAGATGTACGAAACCAAACCTTATTTCTACGGCACTGGCCGTCGTAAGCATTCCGTTGCCCGCGTTCGCGTTTACAACGGCACCGGCAAGATGACCATCAATGGCCGCGACATCAACGATTACTTTGGTCTGGAGACCCTGAAGCTGCTCGCCAACAGCCCGCTCGTTCTGACTGAGAACGAGGGCAAGTTCGACGTTGTCGTCAACGTCGTCGGCGGTGGCTGTGCAGGCCAGGCTGGCGCTATCCGCCACGGCCTGTCCCGCGCCCTGCTGCAGTTCAACCCCGAGCTGCGCTCCACCCTGAAGAAGGCTGGCTTCCTGACCCGCGATCCTCGTATGAAGGAACGTAAGAAGTACGGCTTGAAGGCTGCCCGCCGCGCTCCCCAGTTCAGCAAGCGCTGATTTCTGCTGCGCAGCAAAAGCTTTATCCCACAGCATTTATGGCGTCGGTCCTTGTGGGCCGGCGCCTTTTCTATGGCAAAAAAGGAGGCTTTTCATGGCCTTATCCGTAAAAACAAGGGAACATATCCGCCGCTGGGCGGCGCTGGCGGGCCCCAAGTGGGGGGCACTGCTGGGCGGGGCGGCAGCGCTGGCAGCGGCCATCACGTTTACCGGGTCGGCGCTGCACTTTACCACCGTCGCCGATACCCACGGCGATACCGTGCGCATTTTGACGGCAGCCACCGATCTGGCTGCCGTTCTGCAGCAGTCCGGCACGCCGCCGCTGGGCGAGCACGACGAAGCCGTCTGGTCCCAGACTGAGGACGGGGAGCGGCTGGACGTCCTGCGCGCCTACACGGTGCCGGTCACGGCGGACGGCGCAGTGCAGGAGCTGACCGTCACCGGCACGCACACAACGGCGGAGCTGCTTGAGCGCGCCGGGCTGACCTACACGGCGGACGACCTGCTGACCCCCGCAGCGGATGAAATCGTCCCCGAGGGCAGCGGCATCACGGTGCAGCGCGTTACCTACAACGAGTACACTGTCGATGAGGTCGTCCCCACCGAGATCGAGGAGATCCCGACGAGCCTGTTCTACCGCAAGCAGAGCAAGGTCATGACCCTGGAGGAGGGACACGATGGGCAGGACACCGTTGTCTACCGCGAGAAGTGGATCGACGGCGAGTGGGCCGAGACAAATGAGATCGAGCGTGTGAATGAGGCCGAGATGGTGCCCACCGTGCAGAAAATTTACGGCGAGCAGGTTCCCGTTTCCGGCTTTGTCGGGCCGGATGTGGTCGATGGCGTACCCGTCGAGGGCGTCGCCGCAACCTATACGGGGCAGCGTGCCACGGGCTATTCCGCCTCCGCCACGGCCAAGGGTGCCAGCGGACGCCGACTGACCTACGGCACAGTGGCCATCAATCCGAGCGTCATACCTTACGGCTCTCTGCTGTACATCACCAGCGACGATGGAAAGTTCGTCTATGGCTACGCCTACGCCGCCGACACCGGCACGGCTCTGGTGCAGGGAAAGGCTTTCATTGATCTGTACTATGAGACGTACGAGGAGTCAGTGGAGAGCGCGGTTATCCCTGTCACGGTCTACGTGCTGGATGACGAGACTGCCGCCCGGTATAAAGAGCAGAACGACGCAATTTTAGAGGCGGATACGGTTGTAGGAAGATAAAAACGCTGCCGCCCTCAATTTTCCCGCAAATGACTGTTTGCCTTATACGCGCGGGCCGGGCATGCCCGGCCCCTACAAAACTGAAAAAACAGGGGCGTGAATCCATAACGGTTCACGCCCCTGTTTTTATTTTAAAGTCTTACTTCGTGCCGAAGATACGGTCACCGGCGTCACCCAGACCGGGGACGATGTAGCCGTTATCGTTCAGCTTCTCGTCCAGTGCGCCGACGTAGATGTCAACATCGGGGTGTGCCTCATGCAGGGCCTTCAGACCCTGAGGGGCAGCAACCAGACCGATGAACTTGATGTGCTTGGCACCGCGCTTCTTAATCTGGCCGATGGCGTCGCAGGCGCTGCCGCCGGTAGCCAGCATCGGGTCGAGGACAAAAACCTCGCGCTCATTGATGTCGTTGGGCAGCTTGCAGTAGTACTCAACGGGCACCAGCGTCTCCTCGTTGCGGTACATGCCGATGTGGCCGACCTTGGCGGCGGGGATCAGGTTCAGCATGCCGTCCACCATGCCGAGGCCGGCGCGCAGGATGGGGACCAGAGCCAGCTTACGGCCGGCCAGGACCTTGGTGCGGGCCAGAGCCACGGGGGTCTCGACCTCGACTTCCTCGGTGGGCAGGTCGCGGGTAGCCTCATAGCAGAGCAGCATCGCGATCTCGCTCACGAGGTCACGGAACTCCTTGGTGCCGGTGTTGCGGTCACGCAGCAGGCTGATTTTGTGCTGGATCAGGGGATGGTCAACAATTTCAACAACGCTCATGGTACGATCTCCTTGCATTTTAAAGATATTCAGCCTGCCGTGCAGGCAATGTGAAACTTAGTGGTTTTCAAGTGCCATCATCTTGTCGATGCGCATCTGGTGGCGTCCGCCCTCGAACTCGGCGTTCAGGAAGGCGTCCACGATCTGGCAGCCCAGACCCGCGCCCACGACGCGCCCGCCCAGGCAGAGGGCGTTGGCGTTGTTGTGGCGGCGGGTAAACTCGGCGCTGAAGGTATCGCTGCAGCAGCAGGCGCGGATGCCCTTCATCTTGTTGGCACACATCGACATGCCTACGCCGGTGCCGCAGCACAGGATGACCAGTGCGCAGCTGCCGTCCTGCACGGCCTTGCAGCCCTTGGCGGCAAAGTCCGGGTAGTCCACGCTGGCGGTGGAATCGGTGCCAAAGTCGGTGTAGGCTACGCCCAGCTCGTCCAGATGGGCCTTGATGGCCTCCTTCAGCTCATAGCCGCCGTGGTCGGCAGCAAGTGCAATCGGTTTGTCAAACTTCATTTTGTTTCCCCTCTGTTTTTTCACGTTCCGCGCGCTCCCGCTCGGCCTGGCTCAAACGGTGGTAGTCAGGCAGCAGGGCGGCAGGCGGCACACACTCGCCGCGCTCCCACATGGCCCTGGCGGCCAGTGCCACGCCCGCACCGCGCAAAACCTGCATCGGCTGCGGCACGCAGACCACGCCCGGAACATTCTTATATGTATTGTAGCACAAAGTTGCGCCGTCGCCAACAAAAAACAGAGGTTTTTTGCAGGTTTGGACAAAATTTTCCAGCGTTGTGACCGGTGCGGCGGTGTCCGGGGTCAGGCGGTCATGGGCCGCCAGGTCAAATGCGCCCCAGTAGACCTGCCCGCGGCGGGCATCCTGCGCACCGATGACGGTGCCCTTGCCCGCCAGGCCGTAGGCCAGCGCAGCCATCGTGGAGACGCCCGCGCAGGGGATCTGGCGGGGCAGGGCCAGCCCCTTGACGACGGCCAGCCCGATGCGCAGCCCGGTAAAGCTGCCGGGGCCGTTCGTCACGCCCAGCACGTCGAGGTCGTCAACGGTCAGCCCGGCGGCCTTCAGTGCGGTGTCGATCATCGGCAGCAGCGTTTCGCTGTGGGTCAGGCCGTTGTTGCACTGGGCCTCATACAGCAGGACATCGTCCCGCAGCACCGCCACCGCCGCCGTCTTGCCCGCGGTATCTACAGCTAGGATATTCATTGGATCACCTGTTTAAAAATGTAATAGAGTATAGAGTCTTCCCCCTTGGGGCTGCGCCCGCAGGCGCGTGTCGGAGCGCAACCGCCGGAGAGGCGGCTTTTAGCGCGGAGACTGAAGGTGCCCGAGGCCCCGCCCGAGGGCGGATGAGGGGCGAGTGTACTGCGATTGCCCGTAAATGGGTTGCAATGGCAAGGTCCCGGCGGGGTGAGGGCACCCCGCCCTACATCCTGTTGAAAAGTGGTGCGTAGGGCGGCATGCCCTCATGCCGCCGCAACCGTGCGGCAGCCGCACAGCTCCCGGGTCGTCGAGGACGCCGACCCCTACAGCCGCAGAGGCTTTACCCAATCGTGATCTTCCGCGTCGTCTCGTCCACCCGTTCAATGTGGATGCGAAGGGGATTTTCCAAATCCAGCAGCTCCGCGCAGTTCTCGCTCCACTCGCAGGCGACAACGGCCCCCATGTCGAGGTAGTCGTAGAATCCGGCGGCGGCCAAGTCGCCCTCGGTGTGGATGCGGTATAAATCAAAATGCGCAAAGGGCCGCGGGCCGCGGTAATAGTTCACGATGGCAAACGTCGGGCTGGACACCGGGTCGGTGCAGCCCAGCCCCTCGGCCAGCCCCTGGCAGAACGCGGTCTTGCCCGCGCCCAGACCGCCCGTGAACGCGATCAGCGCCCCGGCGGGCAGCGTTTTGGCAAGCTCACGGCCAACGGCGACGGTTTCCTCCCACGAATGGGTCACAAATTCCTGCATAAGCAAGCTCCTTGTTTTGGGCCGCATAAGGCGCGGCCACACACATATATATTATAGTACAGAAATCCGCATTTGTAAAATTTAATCTGTAACTTGGCAAAATTCGTCGAAATGCGCTATAATAAAGGCATCTATCAGGAAAGGAGCCTGCCCATGTATCCGCTCATCCGCCGGTATCTGCGCCGGGTCGATGTGGTCTATCTGCTGCTCTGTGCGGCGTGCTCGGCAATCAGCATTGCGGTGCTGATGTCCATCGGGCAGACGCAGCTTGGCAGCAACAACAAGGCATCGGTGCAGCTCATCGCCAGTCTGCTGGGGCTGATGCTGGCCGTCGTCTTTTCCACGGCGGATTACCATGCGCTGGCCCGGGCGTGGCCGCTGCACGGTGTTGTGGCGTGGGGGCTGGTGCTGCCGACGCTGTTTCTGCACAACGTCAACACCGGCCTGGTCACGATTGGCTATGACGCGGGCGGCACGTCCAACTACAGCTGGTACCGGGTGGGCGGCATGACCTTCCAGCCCGCCGAGCTGGCAAAAATCAGCTTTATTTTGACGCTGGCGCTGCATTTGAGCCAGGTGCGCGGGCAGGTGAACCGCCCCAAAAATCTGCTGCTGCTTTTTGTGCACATTGCGCTGCCTGCGGCGGCCATTCATGTGCAGGGTGACGACGGCACGGCGCTGGTGTTTCTGGGCATCGGGCTGGTCATGCTCTACGCGGGCGGGCTGTCCCACTGGCTGGTGGCGGGCGGCCTGACGGCGGGGGTGGTCGGCGGCGCGGCGCTGCTGACACTGCGGCCCGGCATTTTGAAGGGCTACCAGTTCAAGCGCATCCTGGCCGTGCTCACCCCCGATGACCCCGCGCTGGCGGACATTACCTACCAGCAGAACAAGGGGGCCATGGCCATTGGCACCGGCGGGCTGACGGGGCAGGGGCTGCTCTCCGGGGAGCACATCTTTGTGCCCAACGCCTGGAACGATTTTATTTTTGCGTATCTGGCAAACGTTTTGGGCTTTCTGGGCGCGGCGGCGGTGCTGTTGCTGTTGTTTGCGCTCTGCCTGCGCACACTGCGCACCGGTCTGCAATGCCCCGATGCGCTGGGCTGCAATATCTGCGTCGGCATCTTTGCGGCGCTGTTTTTGCAGTGTGTGATAAACATAGGCATGAATTTGCAGGTGCTGCCGGTCATCGGTGTGACGCTGCCGTTCTTCTCGGCAGGCGGGTCAAGCGTCGTCATGATGTATCTCTGCGTCGGCATTGTGCTCAGCGTCGGCATGAACACCCGCCGCAGCAAGCTGGAAATGCAGCAGATTTTATAAAAAACAGCGGGTGTCCGTGCGGCACCCGCTGTTTACTTTCTTGGCCCTCTCTGCGAGGGTGACTCCCCACAGTGTGGGGAGATGTCGCGCCAGCGACAGAGGGGTCCGGGCCCGAAGGGCTCCGCCCGCAGGCGGTGGGGGAGAGAGCCTCGCCATTGGCAGAAGCCTTCCCCCTTTATTCTGCTGCTTTGGGGTCGGCCATAAACAGCCCGGGGATCAGGCAGAGCGACGACAGCCCCACGATGATGAACACGGTGCGGGACAGCCAGCTCATGCTGCCGCCCAGCAGCCACCCCACAGCGTTGAACCCCCAGATGCCGTAAATGCCCCAGTTGATGCCGCCGACAATGGAAAGCAGAAGCAAAACCTTTTTGAAACAAGACATGGATGGACCCTCCTTTGTAGGAGAGTATGTGCGGAGTGGATGGCGTTTATGCGCAGCCGCACCGTAGGGGCCGGGCATGCCCGGCCCGCAGCTTTCCAATAAGTACACGCTTATCCTTACAAACCGGAAGTTTTCTATTTTTTCTTCTCCTTTTTTAAAAAATAAACAGCAATAGCTCCAACTAATAGTGGAAAGATAACCCTCCCATAATTTACACCACCTATTCCTCTTGCACTAATACCTGAAATCAAATAACTAATACCATTCAATAACCCTGTAATTGCTAAAATCAAAATTACTATACATACTATCTTTTTCATACAATCACTCCTTTATCAAATTCCGATTTGTTGAACTAAGCCTAGTATACCACACTCTCCCATGAAAGAACAGGCAGATATAGCACAAAAGGCAGGATACCATCGCCATGACGATACCCTGCCTTTGGTCGTTACTGTTCGGGGTCAGCGTTCGGACATTTGTTGGACTTCGATAGTGCTCTTGTTGGAGAGCGTCTGCCCCAAACCCTGCTGGAACCGAGTACGGCAAACCGGAAGTCAACGAATGGATGCCATTTTATCAGTCGACCAAGATCTCCTAAGAGCCACATAGGAGATTAAAAAGTTTGCAAGCCAGCCAACTGGTACCGCAAGCCAGACAAAGGCAATGCCGAAACGTGGTGCACAGAGTAGGGCAACGGACAGACGAATCGCAAGATTCACTATGTTTGCAACGAGGAACGGACGCATAATTCCGAGACCGCGAAGAACTCCATCGGTTGCCATCTTGATACCCATGAAGATGAAAAAGTAACCAAGCCACCTCATATAATCACCAGACACCTGATAGGCCAACGCCGTTCCGTCTTTTCCTAAGAACAGCGAGGAGATCTGCGTGTGCAGCGCTTCAATGACGAGAAAGGCAAGAACGGCAAAGCACACGTCCAGCACCAGCGCCGCATGGTAGCCTTTTTTGATGCGTTGGGGTTTGCCTGCGCCAAGATTCTGGGAAACATACGGCGAAACCGCATTGCCGATGGATACAAAGATCAAGGAAAAAACATTTTCCACCCTCATCGTTGCTGTATACCCGGCGAGTGCCTGTGTACCGAAAGGATTTACCACTGCCTGCACAATCATCATACCGATGGACACTGTGGACTGCTGTAAAACCGACGGCACCGCAATGCGAAGCATGGAATACAGCTCCTGCCGTTCAAACCTGTTAAAGGGGCTTTTATATTGCCGCATCCGTGCAAAGAAAATCAAAAACGAAAACACTGCGGAAATTCCCTGTGCAATCAGGGTTGCAATAGCCGCACCGAACACACCGAGACCTA
>ERZ773208.1427-NODE-1427-length-19056-cov-5.623072_pt1 | contig 19056 bp, 18 predicted proteins | sample MGYA00581006_ERZ773208 | MGnify/ENA primary metagenome ERZ773208 (study PRJEB29015, sample SAMEA2737793) | human gut metagenome | biome: human gut; feature: human-associated habitat; material: faeces | place: China | collected 2012 ... | reverse complement strand
GGGGCGGGGCGGAGCCCCGCAGCTCCGCCGCAGATGGGGGCCCTGCAGGAAGTAGAGGAGGAGAAAAAGCGATGAGTATATTCTGCTGCCCAAGCTGCCAAAAGCCGCTGTGCCGGGAAGAGCGCCGGCTGGTGTGCCCGGCGGGGCATAGCTTTGATGTGGCGAGGAGTGGGTATGTGAACCTGCTGCTGAGCCAGCAGACCGGCCGGAAGCACCACGGGGATGACAAGCGGATGGTGAAGGCGAGGAGCGCCTTCCTGGAGCGGGGACACTATGACCCGATGCGGCAGGAGCTGATAAAGCAGGGCATGGCGGCGGCAAGGCAGGGGATGACGGTGCTGGACGCGGGCTGCGGTGAGGGCTACTATACCGCGGAGATGGCCAAAACGCTGCGGGAGAGGGAATACCGGCCGAAGGTGGCGGGAATCGATATTTCCAAGGCGGCGCTGCAGGAGGCGGCCAAGCGGGATAGGGAGACCGAATACGCAGTAGCCAGCTGTTTTCATCTGCCGGTGGCGGGAGAAAGCGTGGACCTGCTGCTTTCGGTCTTTGCACCGTACTGTGGGGAGGAATTCCTGCGGGTGCTGAAGCCGGACGGGCAGTTTATCATGGTCATTCCTTTGGAAAATCATCTGTACGGGCTGAAGGAGGCCATCTACGAAAAGCCGTATCGCAACGAGGTAAAGCCGTATGAGCTGGAGGGTTTCCGACTGGTAGACTGCCGGGAGCTGCGGTATGAGATGACGGTGCGAGGACAGGAGATTGAAAGTCTTTTTATGATGACGCCGTACTACTACAAGACCGGGGCGGCGGACCAGCAGAAGCTGCTGGCGAAAACGGAGCTGACGACGCCGGTGGAATTTGCGGTGCTGAGATATGAAAAGAAGTAGGATGCAGGGGTAAGAGGAGAGCCGAAGACGGCCCGCAGGGCAATTCGTCCGCAGGACGAATTCGGCGGCCGGAGGCCGCCTGCGGCGCCGGAACGGCGCCGGCCCTGCGGGCCGTATCCCGGATGCGGCAGGGACTGGCGGAGAAGGAAAAGGGCCGTGGCAGGGACCTGCCGCAACAAGTAAAATCAAGACAAAAAATCATTCCCGGTAGGTGCTGCATGATACACCCGCCGGGAATGATTCGTATAAAAAAGGAGTAAGGATGGCAAATTAACCGCCGAGGTAGGCTTTTTGCACCTGATCGCTGGCCATCAGCTCGGCGCCGGTACCGGAAAGAACGATGCGGCCGGTTTCCAAGACATAGGCCCGGTCGGCGACCTCTAGGGCGGCCTGAGCGTTCTGTTCGACCAGGAGAATGGTGGTGCCGGAAGCGTGCAGCTCCCGGATGATTCCGAAGATTTGCTCCACCAGGATGGGCGCAAGACCCATGGAGGGTTCATCCAGCATGAGCAGCTTGGGGTGGCTCATCAGGGCGCGGCCCATGGCCAGCATCTGCTGCTCGCCGCCGGAAAGGGTACCGGCGATCTGTTTACGGCGTTCCAGCAGGCGAGGGAAGCGCTGATAAACGCTTTCCAGGTCCGCCTCAATGCCGGAGGAGGGCTGGGAAAAAGCGCCCATCTCCAGGTTTTCTTGCACCGTCATCTGCAAAAAGACATGGCGGCCCTCCGGGACCTGGGCCAGGCCCATGCCCACCAGCTTGTGGGCGGGGACGCCGTGCAGGTCTTTTCCGTGAAAGAGGATGGAGCCGGAACGGGGATGCAGAAGCCCCGAAACGGTATTTAGAATGGTGGATTTACCGGCGCCGTTGGCACCGATGAGGGTGACGACCTCGCCCTCGTGGACCTCGAAGGAAACGCCCTTAACAGCGTGGATGCTGCCATAATAGACATGGAGATCACTGACTTTCAGCATTTCACTCATGGGTTACGCCTCCTTTTTACGGCCCAGGTAGGCCTCGATGACCTTGGGATCGGACTGGATATCCTCCGGGGAGCCCTTGGCGATGATGCGGCCGAAGCTGAGCACGGCGATGCCCTCGCAGATATTCATAACAAGGCTCATATCGTGCTCGATGAGGAGCACGGCGATCTTGAAGGTATCGCGGATGGTGCGAATGTTTTCCATCAGCTCGGCTGTTTCGGAGGGGTTCATGCCCGCGGCGGGCTCATCCAGCAGCAGCAGGCAGGGGTTGGTAGCCAGGGCACGCAGGATCTCCAGCCGGCGCTGGGCGCCGTAGGGCAGGCTGCCTGCCTTGGCATTCGCAAACTGCTCCATGTGGAAGATAGAGAGCAGCTCCATGGCGCGTTCGTGGGCGATGCGCTCGCCTTTCCAGAAGGAGGGCAGGCGGAAGATGCCGCTGGCCATATTGTACTTGATCTGGCTGCTCATGGCGACGGTGATGTTTTCCTCCACTGTCAGCTCCGAAAACAGGCGGATATTCTGGAAGGTGCGGGCAATACCGGCACGGTTGACCTGTGTGGTGGTCATGCCGTGGATATCCTTGCCGTCCAGCAGAATGGTGCCGTGGGTAGGCTGATAGACCTTGGTGAGCAGATTGAAGATGGTGGTTTTTCCGGCGCCGTTGGGACCGATAAGACCGGCGATTTCGGTGCGGCCGATGGTGATATCAAAGTTATCCACTGCCTTCAATCCGCCGAAGGTTACACCGAGATCAATGCACTCCAGTATGGGGCTGATGTTAGCATCACGCTCCGGCAGCAGCGCCACGCTGCGGTTGACCGGAACCAGCTTGGTTTTATGATTGGTCTTGACAGACATTCAGGCGCCCTCCTTTTGCAGGGATTTTTCTTTTTTCTTTCTGGCATTGCGCAGGAGCTCTGCCGGACGCAGCCGTTGGAAGAAATTCCGCATCGTGGGATTATAGGTTGTCAGCATGACGATAATGAGCACAATGGCATACAGCAGCATGCGGTAATCGGCAAATTCACGCATTGCCTCCGGCAGGGCGGTGAGCACAATAGCAGCAATGATAGACCCCGGAATGCTGCCCATGCCGCCCAGCACTACGATGACAAGGATCTCGATGGACATATTGTAATCGAAGGTGGCAGCCTTGATATTGGCAAAGAAGTGGCCGTACAGGACGCCTGCGGCACCGGCAAAGAAGGCGGCAAGCATAAACACCGTGAGCTTGTAGCGGGTAACATCGATGCCGACCGATTCGGCGGCGATGCGATTGTCTCGAATCGCCATGATGGCGCGTCCATGCTTGGAACGCTTGAGGTTCATCATCACAAGGATAGTGAGCAGCACCAGCACAATGGCATAGGGCAGCAGCTTTTTGGCGTTGGAATAGATGGGATTGGTATTAAGCCCCAAAGCGCCGCCGGTGAGATCGAGGTTAGTGATGATATTCTTGATGATCTCGCCGCAGGCAAGGGTCACAATAGCGAGATAGTCGCCCTTGAGACGCAGTGCCGGAAGACCGACCGCAATGCCGAAAAGTGCTGCCACCAAGCCGCCGACGACCATGGAAAGGGGCAGACGGACCGCCATGGGGAGGACATCCACCAGGGCGATGGACAAAAGACAGCCGGAGAAAAGACCCACCGACATGAACCCGGCGTGGCCCAGGGAAAGTTCCCCCAAAAGGCCGACAACGAGATTGAGCGAGACCGCCAGCACGATGTAGACCGAAATGGGGATGATCATATTGGAGAACTGGCGGGTGAGACTGCCGCCATACAGCAGGTAGGCGACCACAGCGTAAACCGCTGCGACCAGGATGAAGGTCAGAAGATCGCCGGAAAATTTGAATTTTTTCTGTTTCATCTTCTTACACCTTCTCATTCATTGTTTTACCCAAGAGGCCGGTGGGCTTGACCACCAGGACCAGGACCAGAACGCCAAAGACGATGGCATCTGCCCAGAGGGTGGAAATATAGGTTTTGGAGAACTGCTCGATGAGGCCGAGCAGGATGCCGCCCAGCATGGCGCCGGGCACCGAGCCGATACCGCCGAATACGGCTGCCGTAAAGGCCTTGATGCCGGGCATGGCGCCGGTGGTGGGCTTGATGTAGATATAGGACATGCCATAGAAGATGCTGGCGACAGCGGCCAGCGCCGAGCCGATGGCGAAGGTAATGGAAATGGTGCGATTGACGCTGATGCCCATGAGCGCCGCGGCGGCTTTATCCTCGCTGACGGCCCGCATGGCCTTGCCCATACGGGTGCGGTTGATGAAGAAGGAAAGCACCACCATGATGAGCGCGGTGACCAGCAGGGTAAGGATGGTGACACCATCGATGGTGACGCTGCCGATGGTGACCTGGCCCAACTGCACAATGGTGGGATAGGCCTTCTGCTGGGAACCGAAAAGGATCAGGGCGAGGTTCTGCAAAAAGTAGCTGACACCGATGGCAGTGATGAGCACGCTGAGGGGCGGCGCCTGGCGCAGCGGCTTATAGGCCAAAAATTCGATGAGGACGCCGAGCAGCGCACAGATAAGGATGCTGAGCAGCACGGCGATGAGGGGCGGCAGGCCCATCTGCGCAACGGCGATGATGCCGGCGTAAGCGCCGATCATGATGATATCGCCGTGGGCAAAGTTCAGCATCTTGGCGATGCCGTACACCATGGTGTAGCCCAGCGCGATGAGGGCGTAAATGCTGCCCAGACTGAGTCCGCTGATTAAGGTTTGGATAAAGTGAGTCATGGTAAGTTCAATCCTTTAATAAGTAGGCTTGCTCCTCCGGACAGGAGACCTGCCCGGAGGGAGCCGCTTTGAGGAGATAGAGATAAGAAAGAAAAATGAAGAATGAAGATAGCTTAATGAATTAATCCTGAGAATCGAACAGGGTGCCGACACCATCGTAGTAGAGGATAGCGCTGGCGGGCTTATTGGTGTTGCCATCGGCGGTCCAGGTCATGACGCCGGTAACACCCTCGACGGTGAGGGAGGTAAGAGCGGAAGCGAGTGCCGCGCCGCTGGTGGAGCCGGCCTTTTCGACGGCAGCCTTGATGACATAGATGGCATCATAGGCATCGGCGGCGAACTGATCGGGGGTAGCGCCGTAGGCTTCCTGATACTTCTTGACGAAGCTCTGAACATTCTCGGCGGGGTTATCAGCAGAGAAGGGGGTGAGCATCAGAACATTGTTGGCGATGGTGGGATCCTGCTCAACCTTACCGAGGATGCCATCGAGACCATCGGCACCGAAGAAGTAGACATCACCGGCGAACTTGCCGCGAGCCTGGGTGAGGAAGGTGGAAGCTTCTTCCGCATAGATGGGGATGAAGACCAGCTTGGCACCGGAGGCGACCAGCGCATTGACCTGGGTGGAGAAATCGGTGCTGGTGGTGGAGGTGAAGGTCTGGGTCTCGGCGATGGTGATGCCCAGCTCGCCGCACTTTTCTACAAAGGCATTGTAAAGACCGACGGAGTAGTCGACATCGCTCTGATACAGGACACCAACGGTATCAACGATGTCATTATCCTTGATGTACTGGGCGGCGGCAGCGCCCTGGAAGCTATCATAGAAGCAAACGCGGAAGGCGAGGCTGTTGCCATCGATGCACTTATCGGCGGAGCCGGAGGGGGTGATCAGCAGGACATCATCATCACGGGCAGCGGCCACGATGGAAGCGGTCTCACCGGAGAGAACGCCGCCGAGAGAAATATTCATGCCCCAGTCCATCAGCTTGCCATAGGCATTGACAGCGCTTTCGGACTCGCCCTGGGAATCCTGATAGCTGAGTTCGATCTGCTTGCCGGCAATGCCGCCAGCCTCGTTGATCTCCTTGACGGCCAGTTCAGCGCCGTTCTTTTCGGACAGACCGTAGTTGGCATAGGCGCCGGTGAGGGGGCCGATGCCGCCGATCTTGACAGTGGTGGCGTCGGGGGTATCATTGCCGCCGTTGTTGGCGGGTTCGCCGCCGCAGGCGGCCATGGCCAGAACCATGAGAACGGCCATCATCATGCACAGAAACTTTTTCATTTTGTTTTACTCCTTTGCTTTTGCTAATTTAGAACATATATACAAAAAACGGCCCTGCCGTTTGGCAGAACCGCTTACTGTATCGGGAACAGTTAATGCAAATTCATTCCAAGAACGGCCAATATGAACGGCATCATAATCAGCAGGGGCAGTCGAATAATGCCCAGCAGGCTAATAATGACGGCAACAAAAATGGACGCCATAACCATGGCGCCCATAATAATGACGATATTGGCAGAGCTGGCAGAAGCGGCGCAGGCAGAAGAAGCCTCTGTGCATGCAGAAGCGAAGTGATGATTCTGATGAGCGGTAACGAACTTCATCATGCCGGGGCTCCTTTCCTTCACCGCTGGGGTGAATCATTGTTTCGATGGTGCAATTTTAGCGCTTTAGCGTATAGATGTCAAGACTGAAAAACTGACAAATGAACACAGGAAAACAATGAAAATTTGCGACAATAGGGAGAAAAAGCACAAAACAGAGGGCAATGTGCCCAATAAACCGGAATTTTATTGGGGGAAATCATCCAAACGATGAAGAACTTTTTTGAGGAAGAACAGCGAAGAAACCAGGCAGACGACCTCCGCGATGGGGAAGGCCAGCCAGACATCCTGCAGCACACCGGTGAGGGAGAACAGGTACGCCACTGGGATGAGCACGATGAGCTGACGGCCCAGCGAGACCAGCATGCTGTACATGCTTTTGCCCAGGGCCTGGAACACGCTGCTGGCAACGATGCTGACAGCGGCCAGCGGGTAGGTGAAGGAGGTGATGCGGAAGGCCGGGATGCCAATAGCGATCATGGCTTCGGAGGCATCGAACAGGCGGAGCAGCGGTACCGGCAGGAAGAAGAATGCGGCCCAGCCCAGCAGCATGATGGTGACAGCGGTGATGGTGGAGGTGCGGATGGCCTGATGGATGCGGCCGCGGTTGCGGGCACCGTAATTGTAGGCGACGATGGGAACAACGGCATTATTGAGGCCGAAGAGCGGCATAAAGAAAAAGCTGTTGAGCTTGAAGTAGACGCCGTAGACCGCCGACGCGGTGGTGCTGAACGCCAGCAGGATCTGATTCATGAGGTAGGTGGTGACCGAGCCGATGGCGGTCATCAAAATGGAGGGGAAGCCAATGGAATAGATCTCGCCGATGAGGGGAAAATTGAAACGGATCTTTTTGAGATTGACACGGACATCGGTATTGTGCTTTTGATTGAGGACAATGCCAAGCACTGCGGCGACCAATTGACCGATGATGGTAGCATAGGCAGCGCCCCGGACACCCATAGCAGGGCAGCCGAGGAGGCCGAAGATCATAATGGGATCGAGGATGATATTGATGATGGCGCCGATGCCCTGAATGAACATGGTGATGAGGGTTTGGCCGGTGCCCTGCAGCATCCGCTCGGTGGTGATCTCCACAAAGATGCCGATGGAGCCGATGCAGACGATGGAAAGATACTGGGCGCCGTATTCCGCGATGATGGGGGAAACACCCTTCTGCATGGAGAAGTAGAGCTGAGAGCCGAAAACCCCGAACAGCGCGAATACTACGGCGGTGCAGATGGAAAGCAGCAGGCCAACATTAGCGACTTCCTCGGCGGCCTCGCGGTTTTTCTCGCCCAGGCGGCGGGAAAGCAGGGCATTCATACCCACGCCGGTGCCGGTGGCAAAGGCGATCATGAGGTTCTGAACGGGGAAGACCAGCGAAACGGCGGTGAGAGCATCCTCACTGATGCGGGAGACGAAGATGCTATCGACGATATTATAAAGGGCCTGGATGAGCATGGAGATGATGAGCGGCAGGGCCATATTAAAAATGAGCTTTTTGACCGGCATTGTCCCCATTTTGTTTTCTTTTGGCATGGAATTGACGGACATGACGACCTCCGTAAAAGTATTTTTGCACAAATAGCAGACTTAACTTATAGTATACTATTACTAAATGAGAATGTCAACGAAAGGGAAAAAGGAGGGAAAACCGTACCGGTTGGCAGAAAAATGTCCCCTGCTGTTCCCGGAAAGGAGCGGCAGGGGAAATATTTTTGTGCTTTTACAAGGTGACAAGGTTCCGGAGGACCTCGACCATCTTTTCCAGCGAACGGACGGGGATAAATTCGTGGATGGAGTGGAAATTGAGACCGCCGGTGGAGAGGGGAGCCCAGGAAATGAAGAAATAGGGCAAAGGACAAAGAGAAAGGGCCAGCCGGGGAGACAATTCCGGCTGGCCCCAAAAGAGAGAGGGAAAACCTGTTACTTTTCGAGTTCCTTCATGCACTTTGCAAGAAAGGCATCAAAGTTTGCGATGATCTGATCGAAGGGCTGAGAGGCATCATCGAGCCCCAGACCATAGAACGGAGGCATGGGTAGGCCACGATCGCGAATCGCCTTTTGCATTTCATCGACAAAAACGCCGACACCTTCGATAACAGCATTGCCGTAATCCAGAGGAGCCTCAGGGGGGCCGCCCCAGTTTTCATCCCAACTGGTCAGCCCGCAACCGCAGGTGGGGGAACCATCACAGCACAGCACTGCTACGGTATCATAATCCATCTGCATGTAGGAGTACATATAGTCTACTTCCTTTTCCGCCAGCTGACGGCAGTGACGGCGGAAGCCAACATTGTCATAAAGATTCTTGGTGTGCTGCCAGCGCTGGATGCCAAGGTATAGGGTTTCGGGGCAATCCATCTGCTGTACGCCCAGATCGTATTTAGCAAGGATATCAATAAATTCCTTGCTGAAGCCACCGTAGCGTGCCAGCGGAAGCACCTTATTATTGGTATTCAGTAGGCAGCTGGAGCAAAAGACGATCTTTTTGCTGCGGTTGTCATTTTTATTGTTCATTGCCATAAGATTTGCCTTCCTTTGCTTAGAGGTTTTCCGCGGTGAGGCGGAAGTCGATATTTTCCTGCTTGCCCTCGAATTCCAGTGTGCGGCGGGCGGGTACCGTGCGGCAGACGACGCAGCCATGGCGAATGACATAGAGACATTCACTTTGCAGGCGGATAGCGTCAAACTCGCTTTCGGCGTCCAGTACGATCATATTGGCGGGATTGCCAACGGCGAGACCATAGCCCGTAAGGCACATAGTGCGGGCGCTGTTGCAGGTGATCATATCAATGAGCTGGGCGACCTGCGGATAGCCGCTGAGTTGGGCGTAGTTCATCAGCAGGGCGGCGCCGGCAAGCGGTGAGCCCTTGCCCATGGGATACCACGGATCCATGATGTCATCGCTGCCGATGCAGACATTGATGCCATTGGCCAGGAGCTCATCCACGCGGGTGTGCCCGCGGTGACGGGGGTAGCCGTCGGTGCGGTTTTGCAGGCAGGAGTTGGCGAAGGGATTGGTGACCATGTTCATTTGGGCTTTTTTGAGGAAGCCTATGAGCTTGAACGCGAAGTCATTATTGTAATTGTGCATGGCGGTGGTATGGCTTGCCGTAACACGGCCCTGCATTCCACGGACAATTGTTTCCCGTGCCATTGCCTCCACAAAGCGGGACTGGTCATCGGTATTTTCATCGCAGTGGATATCGATGAGCGCACCGTATTTTTCCGCGAGGTCAAAGACAAACTTGACATCGCGCAGGCCGTCCTCAGGGCTGTACTCCATGTAGGGTAGGCCGCCAACGGCATCGCAGCCCAGCTTCATGGCGTTTTCCATCAGGTCGGTGTGACCCTTTTCGGTGAAGATACATTCCTGAGGAAACGCGACGATCTGAAGATCGACGAGGTCCTTCATTTCCTCACGAACCTCCAGCAGCGCTTCCACCACAGTACCAGTCGGCTCGGTGGCATCTGCATGGGTGCGCAGGAACATGGAACCATTGGCGACTTCCCACTTGATGACATCGCGGGCGTTTTTCTTGATGGTCTCCTTGGTAAGACCCTGCATGCGCTCGCCCCAGATGTTGATGCCCTCGATGAGGGTGCCGCTCATATTGTAGCGGGGCTTGCCGACGCTGAGGACAGCATCCAGATGCAGATGGGCATCGCAGAACGGGGCGGAGACCAGCTTGCCGGCGACATCAATGATCTCATCGGCAGGGTAAGAAAGCCCGCCCCCGATCTCGGCAAAGACACCGTCCTTGATGTAGAGATCGGTGAGCTCCTGATGACCGCGCATTCTGGCGTTTTTGATGAGAATAGTGCTCATAGTTTAGTTACCGCCTTTCTCCATGGATCATTTCTTATCGGCGACCAGATAATACAGGATACCGATGACGAGGAAGGTGGGAATGCAGGAACCAAGAACCGGCCAGAAGTAATAGAGCATGTTGTACATAACGGCACCGATGAGCCAGATGATGATGGCCTTCCAGTTAAAGCCGCCCTTGAACCAGTACTTGGAGGTGCTATCCTCTGCCAGCATTTCCTCGGGAACCACTTTCTGTTTCTTGATGAGGAAGTAATCTACCAGCATGATAGCGATAAGCGGAACGAAGATGGAGCCGACGATGGTGAGGAAGCTGATGAAATGACCGATGAGGTTGGGGATCAGCGCGATACCGGTCATAACGATGCCGCCGATGCCGATGATCTGCCAGGGCTTCGCCTTGGGCCAGACATTGACGAAGGAAATGGAGGCGGAGTAGAGGTTCATAACATTGGTGGTAACGGAGGACAGCACGATGATGAGCAGCGCGGGAATACCAAGCCCCAGAGAAAGCAGCATATCAACAGGGTTGGCATTGCCGGTGGTCATATAGGAGATGCCGCCCACGAACATGAAGCCCGCAGCACCGGCGAGAGAACCGATGAGGGTGCCCCAGCTGGAGGAGGACTTGCTTTTGGCGTAGCGGGTGTAGTCGCAGACCATGGGACCCCACGCGAAGGCGTTGCTGGCGACGATATCAAGACCGGCAAGCAGACCGATGGCGGCGACAGGCTGATAATTGGTGATGCTGCTCCAGCCGTAGTTCTTGATGATGAGAATGGCGGAAACAACTGTGAGAATAGCCAGCAGCGGAACGGAAACACGCTGTAGCCAGGTAATGGAACGCACACCGTAGGCAGTGATGACGAGCTGAACGATGCCGGTGACAACGATCCACAGGGCAAGGTTCTCAAAGCCGGTCATTGCCTTGATGATGCTGTTGATAGAAGCGCCGCAGATGACGGTGACATTGGCGCCCCAGCCCAGCAGCTGAATGCCGTTGGCGACGGAGGGCAGATAGGAGCCCTTAACGCCGAAGGTCATGCGGGTGGCAGCCATGGTGGGGATACGAACATTGAAGCCGATGACGCCCAGCGCCAGCAGAGGCAGGAATACTAGAATGTTGCCGGCGATGAGAATGAGTATCATTTTGCCGAAGCCCAGCTCCGCCAGCGAGCCGCCGATCATCAGACGGGGGACGGCGACATTGGCACAGAACCAGATGAATGCCATATCCCACAGACCGGTTTTCTGCTCGGTCAATGGGGTTACGACCAAGCCTTCCTTTTCTAACTTCATAAAACTACACTCCTCAAATATTCTTGAATCTTTCTATTATTTGAACACTGTTTTGTGCGCGCGCCACACATTACAGTTTCATGTTACCGTCAACATTCGGGAGTGTCAAATGAGAAAAAGAGAATTTTGACTGAAATAGAACGGAAAAACATTGCTTTTTGGGCCGAAAAAGTGTATTATTTACGCAAATTGGACTTCACTGTTTCTGATTAAGGTAAAAATGGTGCTGGATTTCACAAATATGCCAAAAAATAAACAACAATTTGACGATTTTGAACAAGAGGAAGAGGTTATCAAAGGCAAGACAATGAAGCGGAAAGCACATGAAAGTGCTGTTTTACGCAAATTTTGACACCAAAAAAAGATTAGAGGAGGCTAAAACGGTAAACTGCACAAAAGCGATAACGAATTTTTGACAAAACGAGAGGGTGTGAAAAATATGGCGACCATTCAGGAGATCGCGAAGCGGGCGGGTACATCGGTGGCGACGGTGTCGCATGTCATCAACCGGACAAGGTTCGTCAGTGACGAACTGCGCGGCCGTGTGGAGCGGGCCATGGAGGAGCTGGGTGCGCCAAAGCAGGAGCGTGGGAAGATCACGGTGGGCTTTTTACTGCGCAACTATCGGTGCAGCTTTGCCGAGGACCTGATCGATGCCCTGCACTGTTGTGGGGATATCCACAACCGCGAGGAGCTTTCTCACCGTGTGGTGGGTCCCGGTGATATCGAGGTGGTATCGATTTTGGTAAAGACCGAGATGACCCTGCAGGAGCTGAAAACTTATCAGAAGCGCTATGGGTTGGACTACATCATACTGGACTACACGGTGCGGCTGGTGCAGACCCGCTATCACGAGACAGTGGAGGCACCCATCATCTTCCTGAACCACGACCCGAAGGTGTACCCGCGCTGCTACCACATCAACTTTGATTACCGTGCGGCGATGGTAGCGGCGCTGCGGCATATGGTCTCGCTGGGGCACCGCAACATTCTGGTTATCACACCCAAGGAGAACCCCTACACCAATCGGCTGGTGCTGGAGACATGCAAGCTGTTTTACAAGCAGAACCATATGGTATTTCCTGATGAAAACCTGGTGGAGATCGAGACTTACCTGTTCCGTACGCTGGCGCTGGAAAACCTGGACCAGGTATTGGGAACACTGCAAAGCCGCGGCATTACCGGCATTATTACCACTGAAATGATGGCGACGATGCATGTGGTGGATTACCTGCAGCATCAGGGCGTCACCATGCCGCAGGATATCTCCCTTTTGGCCATCGGGGATATCTTCCTTACCAAGTACCTGTTTTTTAATCGCACCCGTATCGATATGAGGATCATCGAGGTGGTGCAGGATATCATCAAAATAATAAAAGGGGACGGCGGGCAGCGGTTTTTCAGCATCTCGCCGGAGTTCATCACCGGGGACAGCACCAAGGCACTGGTTTTTGACCAGTTTGACCGCCCCGGCGCCAGTCAGCTTTCGCTGGAGCTTTCCGAGGCGGATATCCAAAAGGTGCGGGCGGGTGACTACAAGGTGTGCGTTTCCACCTATATGGAGACCACGCCGGTGAGCCATTCCAAGCTGGAGGGGCTGCGGGACGGCCTGAATACGCTGGGGATCCATCTAGTGCAAAAGACCGACGCCCACGGCAGCTATGAGATCCAGGAGCTGCAATTGCAGAGCTTTGCTGCGGCCAAGCCGGATGCGGTTATCTGCATCCCTAACCTGGATGAATGCAGTGTTTCGCCTTTCCGGAAGCACCTGCCCCGCCGCACAAAGGTGCTGTTTTCCTCCTGTGTGCCGACAGGCTTTACTGCGAACCAGTACGACTGCTGTATTGCCAGCAACATGGTGGAAAGCGGTAAGCAGGCCAGCTGGCTGCTGGGCAAATACATGACAGCGCATGGGCTGACCCATGCCGCCTACCTGTGCTACGGCGGAGATTCCCAGCCGGCGCGGCACCGTGATCGCAGTGCCATCAGCATATTGGAGGAGGAGTTCCCACTGATCACACTGGATAAGGTGGTGCAGTATACCGAGGAAACGCAGGCGTACACGATGATAAACGACCTGCTGCGGGAGCTGCCGCAGATAGAGGCGCTGTACATCAGCCAAAGCCGCATGGCGGAGGCGGTGTTGGGAGTACTGTCGCTGCTGGGGCGTACCGATATTAAGGTGGTGACGCAGGGCGTAAGTAAGGAAGTGATAGACCAGCTGGATGAGCACAGTAATGTCATTGGCGTGGTGGTGCCGAACAGCTATGAAATAGGACGGCTGCTGGCATACGCCTGTGCTCACTATTTTCTTGGAGTGGAGCCTGCCCCCTTTGTGGCGGTCGATCCGGTGGCTTTTACACCGCAGAATCTTTCCGGCGCATGGTTGAGCGTTATGAAAAATAAGCTGACATAAAAATTCCCCCTGCTGTTCCCGGAAAGGAGCGGCAGGGGGAATATTTTTGTGCTTTTACAGGGTGACAAGGTTCCGGAGAACTTCGACCATCTTTTCCAGCGAACGGACGGGGATAAATTCGTGGATGGAGTGGAAATTGAGACCGCCGGTGGAGAGGTTGGGGCAGGGGAGCCCCTCGTAGGAGAGACGGGCGCCATCGGTGCCGCCGCGGATGGCGACGATCTTGGGAGTGACGCCGGCCTTTTGCATGGCGGCTTCGGCGTTATGGATCAGGTACATATGGTCGGTGAGTTTCTCCTTCATATTGTAGTAGCTATCGGTCATATGCAGGGTAAAGGTGCCGGCACCGTATTTCTGATTCATAAAATCGGCGGTTTGCTGCATGAGCACCTTGCGGGTCTCGAATTTTTCGCGGTCGTGATCGCGGATGATGTAGGCCGCTTCGGCGGAGGATTCATCGCCCGACATTTCGCAGAGGTGGAAGAAGCCCTCATAGCCCTCGGTGTGGGCGGGAGTTTCGGCGGCGGGCAGCAGGCCGATAAATTCCGCCAGCAGCAGGGCCGCGTTCTTCATTTTGTTTTTGGCACTACCGGGGTGGATATTGAGCCCCCGCACCTTGACCGTCGCCGCCGCGGCATTGAAGTTTTCATACTCGATCTCGCCCAGCTCGCCGCCATCCACGGTATAGGCTTCCTTGGCAGGGAAGCGATCCATGCGGAAGCGGTCGGTGCCGCGGCCGATCTCCTCATCGGGGGTGAAGCAGACGGCAATGGGACGATGCTTTACCTCGGGGTGAGCCAGCAGGTACTCGCACAGGGTAACGATCTCCGCCACACCGGCTTTATCATCGGCGCCCAGCAGGGTGGTGCCATCGGTGACAATAAGCTCCTGGCCGATATATTCCTCCAGGAAGGGATAATCGGTGGGGGAAAGGGTGGAAGCGCCCAGCTCCAGTACGCCGCCGGGGTAGGTGACAATGCGGGGCTTAATGTGATCGCCGCTGACGGCGGGACTGGTATCCATGTGGGCAATAAGGCCAAGGGCTTCGCCCTCGCCGGGGAGATAGCCGTAAACATAGCCATCGGCATCCTGCTCTACATCGGTAAGTCCCAGGGCTTTCAGTTCTTCAGCAATGGCGGCCCCCAGCACCAGCTGACTGGGGGTGGAGGGACAGGTCTCGCTCTTTTCATCGCTGTTGGTGCCGTAGCCCACATATTTTAAGAAGCGTTCGGTAATATTCATGGGATGAGCCTCCTTCGTTTATTTTAGGAATCCGTTGACGATCTCCCGCTCGGCTTCCTCTTCGGTCAGGCCGAGGGTCATCAGTTTGATGATCTGCTCACCCGCGATCTTGCCGATGGCGGCTTCGTGGATCAGGGCGGCATCAACATGGTTGGCGGTAAGGGCCGGGGTGGCGATGACGCAGGCCTTATCCATGATGATGGCGTCACATTCGCTGTGACCGGCGCAGGCATTGTTGCCATTGATGCTGCTGCGGAACTCCTGCTTGCTGTGGTCCCGTGCCACGCTGCGGCTTACCACATCGGTGCTGCAGTTCTCACCGTTCAGATCGATGGCAAAATCGGTGATGGCGTGTTGGTCGCCGGTGGTCATGATCTTCTCGTGCACCGTGAGGGTGGAGCCTGCCATCAGGGTGCCACCGGTTTTGCGCAGGGTGTCATCTACGCCGGCGATCTGGGTGGTCTCCATATCCATGGAAGCGCCTTCCTCCAGGTAGACAATGGTGGTGGGGTTCATTACCCGCTTGCCGCGGCCTTCGCCGTAGTGCTTTTCCACATAGCGTAGGTGGGCGCCTTTCCCCACATGGAAGGTATGGATGCCGTCGTGGGAGGTTTCCTCGGCCCCGGCGCAGTGGATGCCGCAGCCCGCAATGATGACCACATCGGCGTTTTCGCCAATATAGAAGTCATTGTAGACCAGGTCCTTAAGGCCGGTTTGGCTGACGACCACGGGAATGTGGACGCTTTCATTTTTGGTGCCGGGGGCGATGATAATATCGATACCGGGCTTATCGGTCTTGGTGACGATATTGATATGGGCGGTGGTATTGCGCCCGGCGGGGGCGCCGTTGGCGCGGATATTGTAGGCCCCGATGGGCAGGCTGTCGAGATCGGCGACCTCTTTCAGCAATCGTTTCTGGATTTCGTCAATCATGGTCAGCGCACCTCCTTGATGGGATCGGAAAGCATACTGCACACCGGCGGGGCGGTATCGATATTGCGCAGCAGGCGGGGGAGGACTTCCTCCCGGGGACCGCATTCCGCTAGGCGGCCATCCTTCAGCAGAACGATGGTATCGGCGATATTAAGGATACGCTCCTGGTGACTGATAATGAGGATGCTGCCGCGGGTCTGCTCGTACATCTTTTCAAAGACACGGATGAGATTCTGAAAGCTCCAAAGGTCGATGCCGGCTTCTGGTTCATCAAAGACCGAAAGGGCGGTGCCGCGGGCCAGCACCATAGCGATCTCGATGCGCTTTAATTCACCGCCGGAGAGGCTGGCGTCCAACTCACGGTCGATATAATCCCGGGCGCAAAGACCAACCTCGCTGAGGTAGGCACAGACTTCGGCGATATTGGCGTCCTTTCCGGCGGCCAGGTTCATCAGGTCGCCGACCCGTAGGCCCTTAAAGCGCACGGGCTGCTGAAAGGCATAGCTGATGCCCCGGCGGGTGCGTTCGGTGATGGAAAGGGCGGTGATGTCCTCGCCATCCAGCAGGATGCGCCCCGCGGTGGGGGTGTAAATACCGGCAATGATTTTGGCCAGGGTGGATTTACCGCCGCCATTGGGGCCGGTGATGGCCACAAAGCGGTCCTGGATCGTCAGGCTGATATCGTGCAGTATTTCACGGTTTTCTTCGGTTTCGTAGCTGATGTGTTGCAATTCCAGCATAGAATACTCCTTACATAATAAGAGATGGATGGGCCGCAAATAAGACCTTACGAGTATAGTTTACACATTTTTGGGGCAAAGTGCAAGGCTGTGGGGGAAATTCTCCATAAAAAAGGAGCAAAACAGTAATGCGGCGGGGGAAATGACGAGTTAGCCTTGGCAAACTGCACAAGTTTTTTGTTAGTCAAGGCTAACCTGATGGCAGGACTGCCGAAAATGCGGGAGGAGAATTTTTTTTGAGAAAAATCCATTGACAAGAGAGGGCGGTTTTTGTATTATAATGCATGGTTAGCAAGTGCTAACTGCAAAGTGACATCAGCCAAAAGAAAGACACCGGCTGAGGAACGGAGGACAAACAAATGATGCCTTTAAGCCTGGCGCAGGTAGGGGAAGAAAATATCATCAAGCGCATTGGCGGCAGCCCGGAGGTAAAACGCCATTTGGAGAATCTGGGCTTTGTGGTAGGCGGTGAAGTGGCTGTGGTAAATACCCTGGGCGGCAATGTGATAGTAAATGTAAAGGAAGCTCGTGTGGCCATCAGCAAGGAGATGGCAGTAAAAATAATGGTATAACGGCAGCAATGCCTTTTTACACTACAAAAGCAAAATGTGACAAGAAGGAGGAACCAGACGATGAAAAATCTGAAAGAGGCCAAGATCGGCGAGACCGTCCGTGTGGTAAAGATCCACGGCGAAGGCGCCATCAAGCGACGCATCATGGATATGGGCCTGACCAAAGGCGTTGAGGTTTATATCCGCAAGGTAGCGCCGCTGGGCGATCCCATCGAGGTAACAGTGCGCGGGTACGAGCTTTCTCTGCGCAAGGCCGATGCCGAACAGATAGAGGTAGAATAAGTCGGACCCCGCGGGAGACTGAATCCCGCATTTTTAACGACACATGGTTAGCGAGCGCTAATCAAGATCATCAGAAAGAGAGGCCATAACGCATGGATGTAAGAATTGCCCTTGCCGGTAACCCCAACAGCGGTAAAACTACCCTGTTCAACGCACTGACCGGCTCCAACCAGTTTGTAGGCAACTGGCCGGGTGTTACCGTAGAGAAAAAGGAAGGTAAGCTGAAAAAGCACGAAGGCGTTACCATCACCGACCTGCCCGGCATTTATTCCCTTTCCCCCTACACCCTGGAAGAAGTAGTAGCCCGTAATTATCTGCTGGGCGAGCGCCCCGATGCCATCCTGAACATCATTGATGGTACCAACCTGGAGCGTAACCTGTACCTGACCACCCAGCTGACCGAGCTGGGCATCCCGGTCGTCGTCGCCATCAACATGATGGATTTGGTAAAGAAAAACGGCGATAAGATCAATGTAGAAGAGCTTTCCCGCCAGCTGGGCTGCAAGGTTGTAGAGATCTCTGCCCTGAAGGGCACCGGCGTGATGGCTGCCGCCGAGGCTGCCATTGATGCCGCCAAGAACAGCAAGACCGTTCCGCAGCACACCTTCTCCGGCAGCGTAGAGCACGCCCTGGCCCACATTGAGGAAGCCGCCGTGCACAATATGCCCGAAGAGCAGCAGCGCTGGTACGCCATCAAGATCTTTGAGCGTGATGACAAGGTGCTTTCCTCCCTGAATATCGATAAGGGAGTATTGGAGCACATCGAAAATGACATCAAGGCCGTAGAGACCGAAATGGATGACGATGCCGAGTCTATCATCACCAACGAGAGATATATCTACATCGGCGAGGTCATTAAGGCCTGCTACAAGAAAAAGAATCACGGCGGCCTTTCCACCTCCGACCGCATCGACCGCATAGTGACCAACCGTTGGCTGGGACTGCCCATCTTTGCCGCGGTGATGTTTATCGTTTACTGGGTGGCCATGGTGGGCGTGGGCGCCCCCGCGACCGACTGGGCCAACGATGGCCTGTTTGGCGATGGCTGGCACCTGCTGGGCATCGACGGCGGATACGGGAAGCTGGCCGAGGAATACGGCGATGCTTCGCTGATCGTGGACGGCTATGATGCCTACATCGAAGAAAATGGTTCTCTGGCCGCAGATGGCACCTTTACCTATGAGGTAGAAGATGAGGAAACCCTTGCTGTCTCCACCGAGACGGCGACCATGGCAGACTATGAAAAGGCCAAGGCGACCATCGAGAGGATCGGGGAGGAGCCCGACCCCGCTGATTACGGCATATGGGTGCCCGGTGTCCCCGTGCTGGTGGGGAACGCCCTGGAGCGGGCCGGTACCGCCGACTGGCTCTCCGGTCTGATTCTTGACGGTATTGTGGCTGGTGTCGGCGCTGTTTTGGGCTTTGTTCCCCAGATGCTGGTGCTGTTCCTGATGCTGGCTTTCCTGGAGGCCTGCGGCTACATGGCCCGTATCGCCTTCGTACTGGACC
>ERZ773208.1423-NODE-1423-length-19100-cov-3.552954_pt1 | contig 19100 bp, 22 predicted proteins | sample MGYA00581006_ERZ773208 | MGnify/ENA primary metagenome ERZ773208 (study PRJEB29015, sample SAMEA2737793) | human gut metagenome | biome: human gut; feature: human-associated habitat; material: faeces | place: China | collected 2012 ... | reverse complement strand
CATTCATATTCGAGCAGCGCCAGATCGTGAGGCGAGATCGGATAGTGTTGACGCATAAAAAGCAGCAATTCCGTCGCCACCTGATGAAATTCCGGCTGGCTGGCCGAATGTCGGGAGAGATAAACCTCCACCAGTTCCCGTATTTCAGCCTCATTGAGACATCGACAAAATAAGGGAAAGACACTGCGCAACACCCCGCCAATATTGTCTCTGATGATTTTCCTGTACAGCGACATACCGGATGAGCATGTCCCACCTATTGGTGTTCTGGCTCGTAGTTGAGCGGAAAATTCAGCTTCCATTTCAACTAACAATGCAGGTACTACAGTATTTGTCGCCATGGGTGCTCCCTTGTGAAAGATACTCCCTGATTTGCGTTAATTCGGCACAGAGCGCGTCCAGCGGTGGAACGTTGTTATCTCGTTCCAGCAGCAACGGTCGGGCACCATGAAACTCAACCGTTTGTTTTGCCAGCGCTAATACCTCTTCTATGACTGGCATACCATGCGTGTCGAGCCTGAATTCGCCATACTCCAGGTGACCAGCGATGTGGTAATAAACAACCGATGACGAAGGAATGCTGCGGATATAGTCAAAGGCATCAAATCCGTGATTACAGGCATTCACATAGACGTTATTAATATCCAGCAGCATGCCGCAACCGCTCAGATGAAGGAGTTCTCCCCAAAAATCCGCCTCCGGCATTTCACCGGCGTAGCGATGATAAGAAGAGATATTTTCAAGAACCAACTGCCGCCCCACTATGTTTTGTACCTGCTCGATACGTGCCGCCAGATAAGGCAACACCGCACGAAAACCGGGGATCGGAAGCAGGTCATGGAAATACCCCTGAGCATCCCGTGAGAAACACAAATGATCGCTGTAGATATCAATATGGTACTCATCAAGAAAACGCCGAATATCATGCATATATTCTTCGTTTAAGGGACACGTATCTCCAATGGATAAACTCAGTCCATGCGCCAGTAACGGATATTTTTTCCTGATATCGGTTAACTGTTCCCGCTTCGCTCCGCCAAGGTTCATCCAGTTATCCGGGGCCAGTTCGAGAAAATCGATATCCTGGCGGCAGGGCTGCTGCAACAGCGTTACGATATGCTCGCTACGCAAGCCAATGCCCGCTCCGTCTGCACTTATTTCCCGCATACGCCACTGACACACTTTTCAGCATTCAGCGGCTGAGAGGCTTCATTTTTAGCGATACCGGCCCCTGTCAGACCACATTTCCCATCTCTGGCACGCACCAGTTGATCCTGAGGATCATGTTGAAGGGTCGCCTGGCTGTAGATCTTCTCTGTTCCACATTTACCACTGGCACATTTACCGCTACTGGTTGGCGCTTTACTCTGAACCTGACTGGCCTTGCTGCTTGCCTCTGCTGCGCAGGCGGTATTGACCATTCCTGCGGCTACAAGGGAACCCACGACGATTGAAAGTACGATATCTTTTTTCATCGCTTATTCCTTCGTATTAGCTAATGAAATGGGGAAACAGGAGAGATCGCGGCTGCTATAGACCGGACCGTGGTAATACTGCTTCACAATATCAATCGATTGATCTTTAAGGCGTAGTCCTTTGCCCATAAAATGATTCAACACCAGTACTTTGGGATTGATTTGCGCAGCCACCTTGCCCACGACGTCCGGCGCAGCATGAATAAATTTCGAGGTGTCATCCGTGTCTTCATCAATGGCTAACGGCATCACCAGCATATCCGCGCCTTTGGCGAAATGAATAAATGCGCTATTACTGCCATTCTGATCGGCGGAAACAACAATCGTGCCTTTCGCCGTATCAATACGAAATGCCAGGCAAGGAACATCGCCATGAGGGATTCCCAAAGCGGTCACTTTCATTTCATCGTCCTGATATACCAACTGTGGTTCAGAAGCGGTGTAATTAATGTCCTTAATATTCATCGCCAGCTGTAAGCCATCGGTTGCGTTATATAGACCGTTCAGATAGGCGTAGGCCCCCTTTTCTTTTTTAAACAGCGCGTCAAAATATTGCGTCATGGAGGGGAATGCGCCACCGCCCTGTGGGCCCGCGAGATTAATACTCTCCTTATCCTTCAGGAAATATCCCCCTTTTAAAATTGGTGCCAAATCTGAGACATGATCCGTGTGGAAATGGCTGATGGCGATAAGTTTCAAATCCTCCAGCCGGGCACCTGATTGACCAAAGCGTAAAAAAATTCCCCCGCCCGCATCAATAAGAATTGCTGATTTCCCATTTAACCAAATAACCTCTCCCGATGATGCCCGCTGATCGTCTGTAATTGGCCCACCGGTACCCAGCGTTTGCAAAGTAAAATCCTTATTTTCACATTGCAGCCCTGCGGCCAGCACATTGACAGAAAAAAACATCGACAATGTGAGTAATAGCGCCTTCCTTAAAGGGAATAATTTTTTATCTTCATCCATATCTATTTCGCTCTGTGTATTGGGAACCGAGTGTCCTATTTCTGCCAAATCTCAAAAATGTAAAAAGAATGTAATGCATGTTTAAAATATGATAAAACCAATATTTCAACTTACCGATATCGATTTTATTAATAAACAGTAACCAGCATAACAACCCAGGGAATAACCTTTGTTTTTTCGTATAGTTAGCTAAAATAACATTAATAAAATAAAGGTTAATTTTTATAAATAGACCGGTATAAATAAGCATGAATAGCTTAAAAACAACATAGCGATAAAAGTGTTCTATTTAATCTGGGGATTCGATAAAGAATATCGTTTTAGTGTTAGCCGTAATAGATACAGCAACGCTTGATTAAGTGATATTTTGCGAGCATCATCGCAATTATTTACCTGATAATGAAATCAATGACTTCCAGTAAAACCCTGCAACAGGCAATTGCCGACATCACCATCTGGCGTAAAGGCGAGCAGCGCGCGCCGCACAAGCCCCTGCTGCTGCTTCATGTGCTGGCGGGTTATCAGCAGGGTCACGGTCGCCTGTTTGACTACGGTTCGGAAGTTCGCGACCCGTTGCATAGCCTGCTGGAGCGATTTGGACCACAGCGCGCGCAATACCGCCCGGATATGCCCTTCTGGCGCTTACAGGGAGATGGGTTCTGGGAGCTACAAAACGCCGAGCACTGTTCAACATCCGGTAGCAGCAAACAGCCCCCTGCCGGGGAACTGGTAACGCACAACGTTGCCGGAGGTTTTGATGAACAGCATTTTGCCCAGTTGAAAAAGAGCAAAAGCCTCATCAACGCCCTGGCCCAGCAAATCCTCGAGGCGCACTTCACCGAAAGCATTCAGGAAGAGATCGCGGATGAACTGGGATTTGATATCCTGCAAATCCGCAAACAGCGGGACCCATTGTTCCGCCAGCAGGTTCTGCGTGCCTATAACTATGAATGCGCTATTTGTGGCTTCAATATGCGCCACGACAGCACCTCTGTCGCCCTGGAAGCCGCCCATATCAAATGGAAACAGCACGGCGGCCCGTGCGAGATTTCAAACGGCCTGGCGCTGTGTGCAATTCACCATAAAGCCTTTGATAAAGGTTCGATTGGCCTGGATGAAAGTATGCGAGTTCAAGTGTCGCCCGCAGTAAATGGCAGCGGCATGGTGGGCAGACTGTTCTGGGATTTCGACGGGAAGGAGATTGCTCTACCGATGATGCGCGAAAATTATCCACAAGAAGGGTTTGTGGAGTGGCACAGGAAAGAGGTGTTTAGAGGGTGAGTGCGAAGGCCGGACTCGAACATCGCATTTAACCCTATGTTAAAATGTAATAAAATTTAAAAGACAATTTTCAGTACCAACAAATATACCAACAGTCCCATTCAGTGATTATCGAACAGCGTGATAACTCATTAGTATACCTACAGCTTAAATCTCTTAACGAGCTGTTGGCAAGAACAACTCTGACATTCCGTATAAGGAAGCTAAAGTAATATTAGATAGAAATGGCGTGTCAGTTATTGTCCCCTAGGCCATGCGCGAAGTCAGTGTTCCACTTCATACCCGGAACCGTATCTATGTGGTTGCGTACGGAAACTCTGTGCACGATGCTGACAGCTACTAACTCATACTGGCTTTTGAAAAAGCATTCTTGCGAGCAAAGGGGGATGCGCTGTTCAAGGGGTATCCTCCGCAGTACAGAATTTAAACTGAATTATCATAATTAATTGATAAATAGATACATTTCTAAAATCCTTTTTCCGCTTCTAAAAATAGCACTTTTTGCTAAAGCCCTCTGTGCCCCGTCTTGTAACAGCATTCAATCTATTCCTTTCTGATTTGTACAAAAAACACTCATTTACGCAATAATTCCGAAAAAACAGGTGTTGATTGTCATAAGCGATATTCGAATAATAACCTCATCAAAACAACGACGAGGAAATATATGAACGAAAGAAAAAGATTTATCCGTTTACCTGAAGTACTAAATAGAACTGGCCTTTGTAAGGCTTGGATTTATCGCCTGATTAGTCGTAATGAATTCCCGGCCCAAGTAAAACTTGGTGAAAGAGCAATAGCATTCTTAGAGAGTGATATTGATAAGTGGATTGATGAAAAGATTTCTTTATCACGTAATAAAGTAGCATAAAAAGCAAAATCGCAATGGTTTCGGTACAGCCAGTTAGTCTATTAACCAAAAAACATAAAGCAGGAGGTCATATGTAAACACAATCGAACTTAGCATCAGCATAAAACAAAAAATATGATCTGCTCTCAAATAATGCATGAAAGTGTAGGGGGCTATACATTCAAAAAAAAATAAGGAGTAACCATATGAATACTGAAGAACTAAATAACATTAAGGACTCATCGACTAAAGCTTTTACTGCTATGGCGAAGAATCTTTATATCACAGGAATACGTATATATAAAGAACAAGAAGAGCATGAGATATTGGCAGCCATAATGTTAGATAGCAACAGAACGGAGTCATATATTTTGCATGTTAAAGAATATCTGGCAAAACGCTTTGATGAACATATGGAAGAAGCTGGTAAAAGAGAAAGACTTATCTATGTTGATATGGATAAAGTTATGTTTGAAATGAGATATGTGCATACTAAAGCATTACTTTATAGCATGAGTTAATAATAGCATATTCGGCCCTAAAAGGGGCTAATAAAAAACAATGAATTAAATAAGCATTTAACTATGAGGGTATATATATGTCTAAAGAAAGTATTGTTAGTAATAAATCAACTGAACTGTTCTATGACCATGTTTGTAGGTCGTTTACAGCAAGTTGGGAGATGTTCATGGAAGTCAATGGTGATGGGGACGCAAATGATTATCTGGATGACCCCGGTTTCATGAGTCTATTTAATATTTATGTTATTGACCATATTCAGAATAACTTTGAGAGATTCACAGCCCAAGAAGGAAACAGTGGCGATATTCATGAAGTTAACTTTGAACAAGTCGCTGCCATGTTAGCAGGATATTCAGAAAGCTTTAGAAAGTGATGTTCAATCTTGCCCCGCAAGGGGCTAACCAAAAATATAAGAGGAAAATATAAATGACAAATAAAATATCTGTCACAGTAAGTATGTTGTGCGAAGAAACCCCTGAAGTAATGAATACTATTCAAGAACGTTTTGAAGTGTATGTTGCCATTACTGGATATTCAGTAGAAGAAATCATGGATGACCACAAATTGCTTGACGAGTTAAATCGATTTATTAATAACGAACTAGTTAATGATTTAGGGTTGGAATATGGTTCCGTTATCATCAATATCGGTTATAACAACTAATTATTTTTACTAACTATTAACATAATGAAAGGATTGAAGATGAAAGAGATTATATTTAATAAAAGAGAAAAAGAAAAAAACGAACTTATTGCTAACATCTTACAAGGATACTGTGATGAGATATATTCTATTTATGAAAAACATCCTGAAACAGCAATCGATATCTTGAATGGTGGGTTTCTTTCGGGCGTCATATATGATATTTTGATAACTCGTGAGATGAAGAAATACTCTATCAAAAATGATATATCTGATATCAATAGAAGAGATTTAAAAACCACAATATTATATTGGCATCAAGAACACATCATTGAACTTGTTATGAGAAATCTAAAGCAGGATAAAAATCAAGATCCTATTTATTGGAAGCTAAAGTTCTCAGTGATCTGATATTAAAATATTATGAATATTCCCTCGTACAGAGGGAAATAATCCTGTAAAGAATCGGAGATAACCAATATGATTGATGAATTCCATGTTATGTATATGTACAAAAAAATTCAAGCTGAAGCGGCTACTACCGACATCAAAACACTAGAACAGTTTTTGAAGAAGTTCCGCCAAGTTGTTGCGGAACGCCGGGAAGAATACTATCGGGAGATTGGTGAGAAAAAAGCACGTAAGTTAAAAATGAAAAAGATCCTCAAATTGATGGAGAAGGATAGGATATCACCAGAGGATCTCATTGACTGGCAGTAGCCAGTCACTATGTTGCTTCTTCGCTTATATATTAAACATCATCATAAGCTGGCTCTGCTGTTTTAGGATACTGCAGCGTCAGTGCTGGATCTGTTTCTTTGTTAGAACAGCTATCAGATGTTTTTGGTGGCTCAGATGTAGTCGTTCCCTCTGTAGGTTGATTGTCAGAATCATTTGTTTGATTAAATGTATAAACATTATCAAATACTGGTTCATTATTAGCGTTAAATCCCTGTGCCTTTTTAACATTAGGGCGTTGTTTGGCATTGATAGAATGCGCTTGTCCCTTAAGAAATATGTTGGAGTTCATAAAGAGATCTCCATCTTTATCAATAATGATCCCTTTCTTTTTGAGCTTTTTAAAGACAAGAGACATATTTGATTTTTTAATATCTAAGTCGCGGCATAGCTTTGCTTGCGATATATGAAAGCAGTTTCCAAATTCCATGATGTTTAAAATTCTTGCGATAACCTTCAACTCATTCTTGGAAATATCAAGTTCTGCGAGTTGCTGGAAGTTTTTTGTGAACATATGGACATAATCAACATCTTTTTTAATAGATTTAATGTTTTCTTTTCTCGAATAGATATTGGTAGTGTCTTTATGTGTGCTGTGATAATGTTCGAATATCTGCACTTTCTGTTCATTAGTGAAAAGATGATCATCAATATACTGTGTTAGCTGAAAGGGGGATAAACTGCTAAGGGATTGAAAATCTATTTGTGTCATTGTATTTTTCCTTTTGTTATTGTTTTTATTAATACATAACAGATTAAACACTATGGTCAATAACAAAGTCAAAAATAAATGGAAAAAGTTTTAATATAGTGGAAAACCATCCACAGAACAGGATAAATCGAAGCCGTTATTGATTCGTGACTGGAATAATTTTACTGAGAGTGGAATGCTCGCCAGTTTTAAAAAAAAATTAGTTTCAGTGCGAAACTATGGTTATGGTTTTCGCTAACTACAGTTGTAGCTTCCTATAACCCGAGTTATAGATATCAATAACCATAGTTATAGGAATCTATAACCTTTTTTTCTGTAATCTATTGTTTTATATGAAAAGTAATAGCTGTAATATAGTAATAAGTTTAATATAGTAAAAGGGGATATGTGCCTGTTGAACGGCACCTGCGGTTTTATGAATGACGTTAGAATTTTCAGTAATGAAAATTAATGGCATTAAAACCTTTCTTAATTGTTATATTCAGAAAAGTTTTCTATAAAGTTTATTAGTGCCTTATGAAAATAGCACTAGCGGCATTATCTGTTTTATTTTTCCTATTATGTTATTACAGCGAAGTGATTGTTTTCTACAATCACGAACCGCTGCTTTTATTGTGAGAATACAATTAATTTTTCTTTTACTTTATATGCGTCTTCGACGCGATCTTTTTTGAATAAATCCATCATTAACAGGGATGAACCCTGTTCCAGCAATGTGATTGTTTTGGACAATCACTAAGCGCTGCCTCTTTAAATATTTTTTTCTATACGTTTAAGAGCAAATGCTATATTTTATAGCAGTAATACCATGTTAAAAAATAAGATCAATTTTATAACTGGATGATAAAGCGATCTAAACCGATCTTTTCATCTTTACTAGAAATATTGAAACTACCTTATAAAGAAAAAATATTAATGTCGGTGTCAGGGCGTAGCCGTGCGTCAGCACATGAGCTTCAGCTCATAGATGGTGGTGATTTTCAAAAAAAAGATGTTAGTGAAATAGAAAGAAATGCTTCACAATAAAAATAAATATTGCACTCAAAAAAAACTAATCATTTAAAATGTTGAAACCCTGTATGGCGATTATAAAAACCGCCCGGTTTCTTTTAATCCTATTAAGTATTATCTCTTACTTCTTGCAAAATTAAATTAAGAAAATACCGGCCTGTAGCCCTTACGGCATAAGGCTTAGAACGAAAATATACGACTGACCGTACAGTCAGTATTCCTGACTCTATAGTTAGTATTCCTGACTGCACGGTGAGCTTTCCTGACTTTGCAGTCAGTTTCTATGTCATTTTTAACTTAAAAACGACAGCGCTTTAAAGTATCGTCACTGGAATATTTGCGATATTTAAAATATTTTCGCAAAAAAATATGCAAAAAAACTTGATATCTATTTTGTGCATGGTATTTAATTTATTATAAATAAAATAACAAGAGGTAATAACATGATGAATGAAATAGATGTTGACTTGGATTTAGGCTTAAATCCCTTTTGCTTTGAAACAGAACTAAAGATTGAAACAAGAAAGAAAAATCTGACCGTTTCAAGAGGCACAGAACTTATCGAAAAGAAAGATACAGGTAAAAGCTACTTCGCCAATATCGTGCATACACAAGAGGTCGATAAAGAAGAGTTCATTAAACTCTATACCTCTCAGATAAAAGCATACTTTGATCTCACGAAAACAGCATACAAAGTGTTTTTCATATTTTTACGAATATATCAGGATGCGATAGGCAAAGATCATTTCTACCTGAGCTGTAAAAAGGCAATGTCTCTTGCGGAAAAGATAGATCACTTTGTCTTGTCTGAATCTATCTTTTACAGAGGGATCAAAGAACTCATTGAGAAACGTATTATTGCTAAAACCAATGAGAAAAACTGGTATTTCATAAACCCTGCTATTGTCTTCAACGGTGATCGTGCTCGCTTTGTTTCAGAGATTATAAAAAAGAAAGAAGCAATGGAAGAACAACCCGAAAGTATAGTTGTCAATGGCGGCGGCAATAGCACACTTAAAGATAAAAACAGGTCAATTGAAGCAGTTATACAAAAAGTTAATAACCAAGATGACATAGATTTGTTAATCGCAAGATTGCAGGCTAAAAAGTCTCAAGGGTTAGTGAAGAATGAAAGTATAAATAAAATCCCTTCTGTAGAGAACACAAATCTTGTGCCACCAGAAGAACCGTTAGATTGGGATAATATTTAGTGATCCATTAACGCGACTTCTCTGAACTTTTTATACACATATATTCATATTTTAAACGTTGGGATGTGGAAGATGAAATCCTTATTAAATTAAAAGAAGCCAGATAAACTGGCCTCTTCAGAGTATTGTAATAAATTTTTTGGAGTAATCATTTATTTACTTTTAAACAGTAATCAAAAATAAAGTCATTGTCAAATTAAATTATCGTTCTCTTGATTAATTCTATTTTATTTAATATATATTAATAAGGCATTGTATTTTTATTTAATCAGAAGAAGAAAATATGGTGAATAAAATGTAATAAATCAAAGGAGTATCAAATGTATAAACTTAATAAAAAGAAATGGCGAACAAATGTCTGTGTCCGCATTTTAAAAATAATCCTTCCTGCAACAATGTTAATTTCAGCAACCACAGCTCACGCAGAAGTCTGTAGCCCGGATGTCAGCTCATCATTAAAACAAGCGCAATTTAACGCTATGAAGCAGGATGCGGCTCAGTTAGAGCCGGTAGCGAAGAATTTCATGGATAACATCAATCAGTCGCTTGAGACGATTGGCTGTACGGACGCATGGCCCACCGGAAACCTCGGCATTAATCTCCCCTCTGTGGATTCAATAATTAAAAAAACGAAGGAAGCAGCAATAAGTAAAGCCTGTTCGATTGCGAGAGAAAAAGTCAGTCAACTGACCGGAAGTATATCCGAAAGCATTTCTATTGATATGCCCGTGATTGGGAATATCGCAAATGGAAGTGTTTCTACAGGAACTGGCTCTTCATCTGGATCGGGAGCAACAGTCAACGGAACCGATGTCTGGAGCAGCATCAGTAATTCAATGAAGTAAGAGGCAAAGGAATGTAATGATGATGAATATAAAGAAAAAAGAAGTATCGATATTATTAGCAATATTAGCTTGCCTGTTATTAACTCAGTCAGCTTATGCCGCCGATTTATTTACCGTCCCGGAGACAGACAAATCAAAGCTGTGGTTTCTGGATATCTTATTCCCGGAGAATTTAGCGGAAAGCCCCTTAGCCAGCACAATGACGATCCTTAACAGCGCTGTTTTACTGGTTGGTGGTATTTTAGCTGCCTACACGCTGATTGCCGGAACCATGTCAACGGCACATGACGGAGAAATGCTGGGTAAGAAATGGTCTTCCATGTGGTTGCCCGTAAGAACTGCATTAGGCACGGCAATGATACTCCCGGCAGCAGGTGGTTTCTGTGCCGCTCAGGTTATGGTGCTGTGGATGATTAATCAGGGAGTCGGTCTGGCAGATACCGTCTGGAATACCTATGCATCCAACCCCTCAGATGGGGCTGTTATCACAACATCGGCGTCTTATCAGGAACTTGACCGTATAGCGAAAACTGCCTTTATCAATAACGTCTGTATGTTGAAGGCGGGTGAATTATGGAAGAAATCAGCAGCAGCCGATCCTTTCCCGCACGTCACGCCTGCGTTTGAAATGACGCCGGAGAAAGGTGCCTATTTATACACATACAGTTATGGGGCCAGCAATGCCGGTAATGATATGAATAAAAATTTACTGGTATCAAAGGCTGCCTGTGGAAGCATCACGCTTACAGACCCCAAGGCCAAAGCTTCTTATGACGAACAGGCGAAAGCTCAGGCTACCATTGCAGGGGGCGGAATGTATATGGCCTATATGCCACAGGATATAAAGACGAATATTTCAGATGTTATTGAGGCACACAATGCCGCATTCATCGGCCTCAATAACAGTATGAAAACGCTGGCTGAACAGTATGTGGCCGATAATAATATTGATATTCAGACCGGAATAAACAGCGCAACAGCCTCATATGTATCCATTATTGATACTGCAGTACGAACAGTTTTCTCCACTGGCGACCAGTGGGATGATTTCAAAGAGAATGTCCAGAAAGACGGATGGTTTATGGCTGGCGCATGGAGTATGAAACTGATCCGTGTGCAGGATGCAATTAATGGAGCAGCTCATAATTTTCCTGTAGCTGGACAAGCAACAATGGAATACGGCGATATATTCGATAACAGTCTGAACGCGATTATGGCAAAAGTAGCTCAGGATATGGCGAAATCAACGACAGCTTCAAGATATGCGAATGGTATTGATGCGCAAAGCCGAACAGAAGCCAATACCAGTGGTAAAAGTGGCGCTGGCCCTAAAACAGATGATGCCGGGAAAATAGTTTCCTCTCTTCAGAGTGAAGCCAATAAGAGCATTTCTGGTGCAATGGCGGGTTTTCTCAGCTCCAGCGTTATCAATGGCAGAAAACAAGGGAAAATTGTTTCGTTTTCAACCGACACAACTGCTGCCAATTTACAGGCGATAAACCCGTTATTAGCCGTTAAAGGGCTTGGGGATACGATCAGTGCCGCTGGCTGGACGTTATTAGGAAGTTCTGCGGTTGTTGGCGCAGGTCTTGGTGCATGGACTTCATGGACTGCAAGCTGGGTATCGGGTGCATTTGGCGCTATGGGGATTGTTATGCCACTGGTTATCCCTTTATGGATAGCTGGTGATACCTTAGCCGTCGTTATTCCTATGTTGCCTTACGTCATGTGGTTTGGTGTTTGCGTCGGCTGGATGATCCTGTGCCTTGAAGCAATGGTCGCAGCACCATTATGGGTAATAACACATTTACATCCAGACGGTGATGGCGTAGTGGGTCGTGGTGGCGCTGGTTATGGTATGGTTTTATCGTTAACCATGCGACCAGCGCTAATGATAACAGGATTAATAGCAGCCTATACGATGCTCCCTATCCTTGGTGGGATCGTCAATGAAACATTCTCCGGCGCGTTTGGCATGATGTCAGCCAATGCCGGGATAGGTATCATTGAGTCACTGGCGCTCATTGCTGTTTATATTGCGATGATGTTCACGGTAGTGAAGAAATCACTTTCACTGATTCACATCATCCCTGATGAAATTATGAAGTGGCTTGGTGTTCATAGTGGTCAGAGCATGTCGGGTTACGCACAGTCGGCATCAAAAGGTGTTGAAGGTGCTATGTTTACCAAAACCGTGTTGGATCAGGTTTCTCACACCTCAAATGCGATGGGTAATCAGCTCAGGAATGCGCAAATCAACAAAGACCGTGAACAGCAACGTGAGCTTCAACAACAGCAACAGGCTCAACAGGGGAAAGCACAGGCAGCTAATAAAGCCAATGATACGGGATCTGCATTCAGAACTCATATGAGTAATGCTGGCCCACTGGATCAGCAGGATGAATATCAGTCTCTTGAAAGTGCTAACTCGGCTTACAATGCGGCTGAGGCAGCAGATGCTGTTGGTGATACAGCAGGCGCTGCAGGTTATATGAATGTAGCCCAAAAGGCTGCTAACAGAGCGGTATCGTTTGGTGAACATAACAGACCGTTGCTGCCTATAAACCTTCAGGCCCAAGCTTCACCAATTGAAAGCTTTAAGGCTCCAGAGAAAGGGAGCGGTAGTGGATCTTTCGGTGGTAGTTCATCATCAAAAGAAGGTAATGATGGAATGTGATATTAAGAGGGCTTCGGTCCTCTTTCTAACTAATTTTATCTGTAATGAAACTCACTTTATATTTCCCCCTTATAAACAAAGTTGAAATAGCACCGTCAAAATAAAATATCGCCACGGTTTTTTTGAATAAAAAAATTAATCTTATAGAGATTTACGCTCCCGTAAAAAAGTTTCTTCATGCCGTCTGTTTCCATCAATAAAGCTATAAAAGCACCTTGCTATTTCATAAGGACTATTTCGTTGGACTTGTACGCTTCCTGTTATACTGATTTTTAAGTTGGATGCTAAATAAATGTTTTTTTGTTAAAATTGACAGTTCATATTTAATTAGTTAAATAATAAAGAAGGTAATAAGTCAACAGGAGTATTGAAGTGAGGAAAAATAAATTTAGAGCAAAGAGAATAATAGTGGTTTCAGCTTTGTGTTTTTCTGTATTATATACAAATACAGCTTTTGCTGTCTGGCCCGTCACAGAAGAGGTTTTGACACCGTATCTTATGGGGGCTTCACCCCAATCAATGGGCAATGGAATAATTGAAACATTAGTTTCAATGAACGACAAGCTGGCACAAGCAACCATAACAGCCAATGAGAATCAGAAGAATGCTGTTGTAAGTAATGCCAGTCAGGCAATCCAAGAACAGCGTATGAAAAATATCTTAAACAGAATACCTGATGCTAGCGCCTGTGAAGAAGTCACGAGCGCAGGTGGTCGTGGTGCAGCAGGATCGAATACAAGCTCAGCGAAAGAGGCATTATCTGAAAACAGCGTTAAGATGTTTACACAAGCAAATACCGGAATAAATGAGGCCAAGAAAAACATCATGGGCAGAGTATCAATAAATGTTTGCTCTGAAGATGATGTGAAATATAACAGAGGTGGATGCAATACTATAGGTCAGTATCCTGATAAAGATAAATCGGCATCAAGCTTGATTACACCACCATTATCAAAATCCGATGCATTGTCTAATAAAGTTTCAAACCAGTCTTATTCTGTTGAGCAGATGGAAGTTGCTGAAGCGGCAAAAAGAAATCTGATAGGGAATTTACCCGTTGAACCATTAAAGAACAAGGGATTAGAAGATACAACTGAAGGACGAGAATATTTATCGGCCTTTTCGAGCTTTGTCTCCAGAAGCACTGCTGGAACAAATGCCATTGATTCCATACTGGCAATGAAAAAAGCAAGTAATGTATCAGTGAACTCCAGAGGGGCAAAGATAGGATCCACATTAGGTTCTACGCAGGGAGCAAACCTTGCTTGGTCGGATGCTTCCGTAAAAAGTAAGTATGCAACTTTATTTCCCGGCACAACATTCCCGGATAATCCTTCAGAGTGGGAAATGTTAAGATATGAGATCTATTCACGCTATGCAGATACAACAGGTGCTGACGCTTGGCAGGTAAAAATCAGTAGTGCTGACGAAAAAGAAACTGCGCATGAGCAGGCAAGAATGCAGGCACTTGATTTAAGATTACAAATGCTTCAAATCGAAAGAACAGAAGACACAAATATTTTGCTTGCGGCTCTGTTAGGACAACAACTGCAACCGGTTGATAAGCAAATGCTGAATAATTTAAAAACTAATGCTACAAGAGCGACTCAGGCAACAAAATAATTGAAAGTCATGGTAAACCGCCAGCGATGGGCCAGCGGATTTGGTAGACATATGGTATGAAGATTACTTGATCTCGAAATCTTCCAGTATCTTACCGGCTTCGAGCGCAGCAGCGATAGCACGAGGAGTTCGGCCCTGACCTGTCCATGTCTTTTCCGAACCATCGGTATCAACATATCTATACTTAGCTGGACGTGGGGCGCGTTTCGCTCCGGTCTTGGAAGGAGATGGGCTAACAGCTGAAAGCAACTCTGCCGGGTCTATGCCATCTTCCAACAACTTCTGACGGAATGCTTCCAGCTTGGCCTGTTTCTCTTCCTGCTGCTTTAGAAATGAGGCCTCTTCTTCACGACGTTCTTCTACAACGATAGTGAGTTTTTCTAACATCTCTTCCAAGGTTGCGAGTGTCAGTTCACGAGCCTGAGCACGGAGAGTACGAATATTGTTGATGATCTTTAAAGCATCAGACATGCGATTTCCCTAATGTTTGTGGTAAAGAATACAAGCAATAACATCATAGTTTTAATCGTTCCTGTGCACAAAATCAATACATTATACGGTATAGATATTAGTTCCATCCTGAGTTCAAATTTTTTTATTTGGGTTTATGATTATCTTTAGCCGAGAGGGTTTCTTCAGATGATATATTATCAATGCGATTTTTAAACTTCCTTAAAAATCTGTTTTTCTCAATGCATTTTTTCTCGGCCTCTTCCTGATTATTAATGTAGTATTCGATTGTATTGCCGTTATCCAAGTCATAAATGACAGAAATCAAGACATTAATATTCTCATCTCTACTGTCATGTGTAATGTCAAACTTAGATATTAGCTTTGAAACAACAACGTAATTTGGATGCAAAGTAGTTGTCATGATGAGCATTCCATAAAATGGATGATTGATGTATAGGCGTGTTTTTAAGAGACACAGCAGGTTAGTGTCTTATTAAAATAAATATAATGTTATGAACGAATAGTTAAGTCCTTATTATGGTTTATTTTTTATCTCTCTGTTAGGAAATGGAAACTCAAGATAATCGTCAGCAAAATTATTATCTTTTATGGCATTCCACCATCTTTCTCTATAATCCTGTTGATTACACAAAATTCTTTGTCTTTGCATTTCATCAAGGATGAATTCCTTTTTATCCGGCCATTCCTCCTGAAGTCTGCGAACCGTTCTGAAGAGAATGTTTTTATGTAAAGCTACACGAAAGAAATTTTGTTTATATTCTTCAAGACGTTGCTCATAATCAGCGACAACCTTCTTATGGCTATTGATTGTGTTATTCAACTGCATCTGTATTCTGTTAACCCTGTCATTAGCCATAGATGCTTCAAACTGAGCCTGCTGGGAATCCAGTCTTGCTTCATTGGTCTGTTGGTAAGAGTCTACGATTTCTCTATTACGTTGTGCTGCATTATAATCATAATTCCAAAAAGGATTTTTCCCAGACATAAATATACCTCGATATCAAATATTATATGTGTATATAATTAAACATTAATTTTCTAAAAAGCAAATAATTCTATTAATTAATTTTTTTAGTCAGATATTTATTTTCCTTTTGTTTAATGTTTTGTTTATGGGCCAAAGAAAATATGGCTATTAAATACTTCCACCCATTGCTCGCAAATATAATGTGCGTGAGATGGAACCCTGAACGTCCAGACTGGATTTAGTTCATCATCAGTCATAATACAGATCTCGGCATCATCGGATCTGCAATCAGGCAGCGAGTAGTTGATTTCCCTGATGTTGCTATATGGATATATAAATGTGCTGTTCATATTTTTACGCAATGTCGAAGACATTACGTTTTTCTTTATATTATGGTTAAAGAGAAGAACCGAGCGTTGCATTAAATTAATGGTGAAGCCCGCCTGTTCGTATTCGTAAGACAAAGCAGCATCGCTGAACGAGTCAACAAAAGCGATTTTTTGATCTTTTTCGAAGATTTCCATAGAGCTTCGCTCGTTGTTGTTTTCCATGCTCATTCCTCGCTGTTTTACTGCTTTATCTCAGCCCAGCATAGTCGCCAGTGCCAGCATACTCAAGCAAAATGATCTGTAAAATCGATCGATAATTTGACATTGATAGATATTAGCGATTAAAAAAGATTTATCGATCGGTCTTTTAATTGATTTAATCGATCGATATATTGTTTATGATAGTTTGTGACTATCATTTTTTTTGTATCGATCGATTTAAACGATGTGACGAACACCAAAAATAATTCAATTCTATCAATTGATTAGACGATAACTCCTGATCTGTCGGTGAGAGCGCCGGGATTGGGGTATACGAATCTGACTAAATCCTTGAGGAATAAATGAAAGGACATAACTTCTTACCACTGGCGGTCTCTCTGGTGTTTCTTTCTGGCTGCCAGCAGCTCAACGATGGCGTAAATACAGTTAATGGCGCAATCAGTTCTTCGTTGTCTTCAGTAGGTAAAGCGCTGGGGGGAACTGCCACCACTCAAAGCCTTGGCCCGGTATCGTCTGTATCTGGCCTTGGTGCTGTCTGCAAAGACTATGAAGAAAATGCAATGGCAGCAGAAAAGAAATGGACAGGCAAAAGGATCGCTATCACCAATGCCACGGTTCTGGAAGTTACGAAGGGCAGAAGTGCCAGCGATATGATGACGGGAATGCCCAAATCTAACCCTAACTATTATCTGCTCTTTAAAACAGCTGATACAAGCTACTGCGGCGGGATGGTCTGGCTGGATTACTACTCTGGTATTGATGATGCAGTTCTTACCTATAAGAAAGGCCAGAAAGTCAGCGTCACCGGAACTGTAAACAATTTCGAAGTCCGTGGATTCGCTACCGTCAACAACGCCGATATGCCAGTTCGTCTGGTTGTTCTGAGAAACGGTACGATTAACTATTAACTCTGGGATAACACGATGCGTAAATTTTTACTCGTGGCAGGTCTTGCTGCTCTTTTATCGGGATGCGGTGAAAAAGGCGATTTTGAGAAAGCGATCAACGCGAAAATATCACAATCAAAGCTGTGCTACTCACTGCAGGACAATGACATTGTATTCAATAAAGGTTTTCCGATTAAGGTTAACCGTGGCTACCGTTCTACCGCATACAGTGCCAGTGATGAAATCCTTAAAGGACTTGCTGAACAAGGGCTGCTCACAGTTTCACAGCAGGCAAATGGCTTTAGCAGCGTTGATGTTCTGGAAGTAACAGACGAAGGCCAAGAGGTTGAGTTTTGGGATCGCAAAGATGGTGCCTGTGTCGGTCATCGTGCTGTTGCTGAGATAAAGGAATGGACCGAACCGGGAAACAGTAATCAGAAAATTGTTCGCGTGTCTTATACATGGAAGTTGGCGGATGTTCCTTCATGGGTGGACAAAAAAGCGTTCTCCAGCGTCAAGGGTATGAATGAACCTGAAGAGAGCATGATTAATCTTGTTAAAACCAGCAATGGCTGGAAAGCGATCTAAGGGGTCTATCATGGCAAACAATACAATCCAGTGCCCATTTTGCCTGAAAGAGAGCCAGCGCGGTGTTCATGTCTGCACCGGATGCATGGCGACTGTTTTATATGGCGCCTACCCCGGTTGGTATGCTTTCGTGGTTATATTATTGACCTTCGGCCTGTCTATATTGATCGGAATGTCTACAGGCATGGCGGGAGCTACTATCAGCCTACCAATCATTGCGGTTGTTGGGTTTGTGGCTGGCAAGGCTATCTTCTCTGAGAATGTTGTGTTCAGGCGACAGTTGTAATCTTTTATTAAAAAATCACTCATTAAATGAAAGTAATGGGTGATTTCATTATAAATTGGAAGGTGTTGATATTATGTGAATAACCGTGGAATTATGATAGATATAAATTATTGGCTAAATGTCGTTTCCTTTGTAAAAAAATCTAATAGATGGTAATATAAAAGACGGTTTTGTATTGAATATACTAAACTCAGGATAACTTTAATCAGTGTGCTATATTAATTTATGGTGAATTTAAATGGAAGTATTAAAGAATAGAATTTTACTCGGTGTTTTAAATGACTTCAAAAATGATTTTAATATAGATGAGGATGAAGCAAAATCTTTTGAATCTTTTGTGAATTATGTTGTGTTATCAAAATATGATAGTGAAACATTCGATGATACTGATACTTTTGATATCGTGGATGTTGATAGCAATGGTACATACGGAATAGATTCTTTTGCTTTATTTATAAACGATAAAATAGTTCGAAATGCCAATGAGATTGAATGGTTCCGTAAAACGAATAGAATGGACGTTAGATTCGTTTTTATACAAACCAAAAGGTCTACATCAGTAGATATTGGAGATTTCCTTAAATTCACAAGTGCAGTGAGTAATTTTCTTCAAGATGGCGAAGGGATCAAAATTGAAGATGATCTAAAGAATAGTAAAAATATGCTAGATGAGCTATTCAAGCCAGAAAACATGCGTCTTTTTGCTAATAATAAACCGGTTTGCGATCTTTATTATGCTACATCTGGAGTTAAAAGTGATGACGAAAAATTCCTTGGTGCCTTAAACCAACAGA
>ERZ773208.1407-NODE-1407-length-19255-cov-20.902240_pt1 | contig 19255 bp, 25 predicted proteins | sample MGYA00581006_ERZ773208 | MGnify/ENA primary metagenome ERZ773208 (study PRJEB29015, sample SAMEA2737793) | human gut metagenome | biome: human gut; feature: human-associated habitat; material: faeces | place: China | collected 2012 ... | reverse complement strand
AAAGTAGTGTCAAATATATACTGATAATGATTCCTGTTTCCCCTTCGTTAAATATTTCACACACTTTACCACTTCAAAGCACTAAAGCGATTGTTAAATTATTCACACACTTTAGCGATTCAAAGCATTAAAGCGCTTATGTGTAGTGATGGGCATTGCATGATTAGCATACACTTTGCCACTTTAGAGCACTAAAGCGATTGTTACGAATTTCACACTTTACTACATTAAAGCATTAAAGCGATTGTTACCAATTTAACAGTACACATTTATCCATATAAATTGCAACAAAATTGCATGGTATTATTTTTAGGGTATGTTATAATATAATTGTAAAGAGGAAAGGAAAATAAAGAAAATCCTATTCCAAAACAAAAACATAAAAGTGAGGTATTTTATTATGACTAACTGGAAAATCGAAAAAACCGTGAACGAATCTGAAAACACTGAAACTATCATTATTACTCGCCCCATTAACGACAAACCCAAAAGCACCGCGTGCGTGAGCCGTACTGTTAAGGCTGGCACGGTTGCCCGCGTAAAATATGCACGTTTTAACGATGATTTTTCCGTTGAATCCGGTGAGATGGTAAAGCAATTTGATGGCGTCCTGGATGCTGAAAAAGTTGAAAAAGCCTTGCACAATGTGGAGCCTTGCACAAAATGGCAGGTTCTGGATGTCCAGCCCAAAGAGGAAAATACTCTTGGAATTCCGCGCGATGTATTCAACGCCGTTGCGGTACCTATTGAGCGCCCATTAAGTCAGCAGTAAAATTTTAACGTTCCACCGGGTTTATCGTAAAAGCCCGGTTCCATATGGCATAAAGCCAGAATAAATTAAAGTGAGGTAAACAAAAATGAAAATGCAGCTTGTTACAATCACAGACAAAAAGTATGGTATTGATATTAAGCGTGAACTATTTGACGATTGCAATATTATTGATACCGCCTATTGTAGTGTTATTTGTCTTTCTGAACATAGTTTTGTCGCGTCCGGTTTTTCTAGCATTCACAAGCCGACTATTATACATGACGTATCAAATAGCAACGAATCCATTGACGACTTTATAAAGGCGGTGTTTTCTAAATGATGTACAGTACACGTAAAGAGCTGGAAGACGCCGTTATTGCAGAATATAATCGCGCCGTAAAGGGTCAGTGCAAACAACTTTACTCATGTAAAGCATGGATTTTTACGCCTGACAATTCCGATTTTATCATTTTACAGAGTTATACAACCATTGCTGCAGCTTTCCAGCGTACAACCGGCATTTTGTGGGTGTTTGGCTTTTATAGCAATACAACATCGCAGCACATTGCAAAATTCTGGAATTGGATCCGCTACGAATATCAAACCGGATGGAATCATCCCGTTATTGTTAGATTGTATAATGACTCTAGAACCGGCAAGCGCGCCGCCCGGAAAAATATTGAAGATGACTTTGCAAGCGTTATTGCCACCGCATTAAATCAGCACTGACCAAAATAGAATATGCGTTGCCACTAATGGCAGCGCATTTTTTATACAAATTTTTAGTTAGAACTATTTACTATTAAATATAAATAACTAGCAATAGTTAAGTTTAACTGCTAACCTGTGAATTTCTTAACACACTTTAGTGATTTAGAGTTCTAAAGCGATTGACAAATTCTTAACACTCTTTACCGCTTTGAAGCGCTAAAGCGTCCATCCGTTAAGAAAAATAGTAAGCAGGGCATTAACCTTAACGCAGCTACTGCCGCGCCGACCACCGGGGATGTTGCAAGAAGCCTGAAAATAAATCGGGGTTCAATTTCTTAAACCCAATAATCCCCCTCTCCCCTCTTTCAAGTAGGTGTTTTTATGAAAATTACATATCAAAGATTTCTTAGAGAACCTAGGATTAAGTTTAGTTGGAAGATTGACGTTATCCCATATTTATTTGATGAAACATGGATTAAGCGTATGCAAAGACGTAAAACAAAGACTTTAGTCAATTTACTTGATTCTTACAAAGATTTCTTTACTTGGGCATGTCAGAATGGATATCTTGATTGCACATGTTCTAATTGTACTCATAAAGAATATTGTGATAGAATAAAGTTTTCGCAAGTATTTGTTAATCAAGAACTAAATAGGCGAAAATATGACAGGTTAAGAAATAATACAGATTTGTCAAAATTCTTTGGAGATGATTAAAATGCCCTTACCAGTATGGATAAATCTTCAGCAGACTATTCCGCGTAATACTTCAAATACGCCGTGCAATATTTCAGATGGAGAAGTGCTAATTATAGCTTTAGTAGTATTCGCGTTTATTTGGCTTATTATTGGCATGTTTATTAATAAATGAGGTGAAAATAATGACAATTCATGATATTCTATTAAATTGCGGTAATGTTACCTCTGAAACACCCATATATATTATAAAACATGGTGTGATTAAAATGCACTGTGATTTTAGGGATTTAGAACCAAGGTATGGGAAACTTCCATTCAAAATCTTTACCGTTACTACTTTATATACAGATTTAGTTGATGTATTGGCTTTTAAGTTTTATGTCTAGGAGATATACAATGCTCAATTTATTGGGTGTTTTTAGGAGCTATTGTTGGCATCCTAAGAGAAGTTAATGATGATTTGTGCGATTAGTTTTAAATATAGGAGTTGATACAATGTGTTATGACGTTCCCATCCATCCTATTCCCATAGGCTCAATCATTAAATATAATGTAAGAGAATATGGTTACTTCTACGGAGATGGACAAGAGAAAAGAGCAATTACCATTGATAAAATTGGTAAGGTTATCGACATTATAGAGCATGACGGTAGAGTAGTTTATTATTCTGTAGCACCAAGTTCTAATTGCACATTTAATCAATACTTTATAGGCGATTGTCTTGATTCCGTTTGGCCAGAAAACGTGGAGGGTGTTTATTATGAACGCTAAAGTTTTAATTGCTTGCGAAGAATCGCAGACAGTATGTAAAGCATTTAGAGATAGAGGTTTTGAAGCCTATAGTTGTGATATTCAAGAACCATCTGGCAATCATCCTGAATGGCATATTTTAGGCGATGCACTGGAAGCCATTAAAGCTGAAAAAATAACAACAATGGATGATAAAGTGCATTATATTGGCAAATGGGATTTACTGATTGCACATCCACCTTGCACTTATTTATCTAATGCAGGGGCAAGGCATCTGTGGAAGAATCATTTGCTTAACATTGAGAGATTTGAGCAAGGTATGAAAGCTAAAGAATTTTTTATGTGTTTTTTGAAAGCAGATATAGATAAAATATGCGTTGAAAACCCTGTACCCTCAAAAGTGTTTATGTTACCTGAATACACTCAAATTATTCAACCTTATCAATACGGTCATCCTTATACAAAGAGAACTTGTTTGTGGTTAAAAGGTATTCAACCACTTGTACCGACAAAAATTGTTAAACCTATTGCTACATGGTGTCCAAGTGGGAGTTATAGTTGTGAGCATAGCGACCAGTACAAAGGAATGTTTACCACGGACAGAGCCAAAAATCGTGCAAAAACCTTTTCTGGAATTGCGGAAGCCATGGCAGAGCAATGGGGGTGTTCATTATGACAATTAAAGACCTAGATACAGAAACCCTTACTCTACTTAATAAACTAAGCAATAACTGGTATATTAAAGCCTGTCCCTCATGGCTAACGCACTTCATGGATAGGGATTGCCAAGATTGTCAGCTTAGAGAGTTGTGTTATCTGCTTGACCATTATGATAATGACATTAGAAAAGAGTTAGCTTTACGAAAGCAGGATGAACATAATGGCTAAGAACAAAACATTTAAGCGTCAAGCCGAAGCAACTAGGCTATTGGAAAAGATAGGCGCGACAAGGCGTAAATCTAGAAAAGCTGGCATAACTGTAACAGGGGAGCTTAAAGAAAGTCTTAGAGGTAGACAATCTCCTGAAATTGCAAATGCTCTGAAATTTACTGCTAACACCGCTCTTAATGAAGCCGAAAAAATGTATAGCGACCTTATTGATATAGCCGATACCCTTGATGACAAAATATCACAAAAGCTTATGAAAGAGTATTTATCTAAATACTCAGAGCATATTAAATCATTAGATAAATCGGTAAAAGATAGTTACAGGTCATTGAGAGTAGCTAATCGTCTTGAGGATGTATTTAATTATAGCGATGCTGCATATAAGATTCTTAGAAATCCAGATTCCTATTTTGATAAAAAGAAATGGGGAGCAATTTCTGGTATACTTAACAATCTTATGGGCACCTATAGCAGAGATATTCCCCCAGAAGATTTGAAAAGATTATGTGTATTAGGTCAAAAGTTAGGACTGAATACGTTAGTAGATATAGACAGAGCTTATGCAGAATATGACAATCTGCTAAGGAATTCTGACCAGATTGGTAAAGTTCTGACTGACGCGAGCGATAAACTTAGGTCTATTACGCAGGCTAACGAAGAATTTATAGATAAGCATAAAAAAGTTTATAAAGAATTCACAGAGCTTGCATCTCAATATAATTTATGGTAACATTTACGAATGAAAGAAGGTGGTGCTGTATGTGAGAAAGCGTAATGAGCATAAGTATTCAACTATCATATATTGTTATGATATTGAAACATCATCCTTAATATATGGTGAGGATGAACTTAAAGAGCATCTGCAAAGCACTTATCTTCATGGCCTAGCTTCATTTGCTTATCGTCCTATACCTCATGCACCATTTAGTGATTTTGAGAATGAAATGGATTATAATTTCTTTAGAACTTATGATTCAATTTCTTCAGAATTTGAGAGAATCAATGAGGACGCTAAGAATGATGATGTGTATGTTAAAATCTTTGTACATAACTTAAGTTATGAATTTGAAGCAATGATGCGTAACATAAATTTCTGTATTAAAAACTTTAATCCTAAACGTTTCATTGCAGTTGCTCCGCACCAACCATTAGTAGCAGCTTTTGACCATCTCGAATTTTATGACAGCTTCAAGATTCTTTCATGTAAAAGCCTTGAGCTTATCGGTACAGAGCTTGGAGTTCCTAAACTTAAAGAAGTCAAAGGTGGTTATGACCAGAAATATTATTGGTGGTCAGATTTACCTGATTCTGAATACATTTATAATGAACGTGACTGTAAGCTTGTTTTGTATGCACTATGTCGATACATGGCAAACTTCACCAAAGTTGATAATGTATCAGATATTGGTGTTTCTAACACATCAATGATTAAGCGTGAAACAAGGCTTAACAGAAATATTGCTACCGATAAAGAAGTTCACACTGCGCAATTCACAGCGGCAATAGAACTTAAAAACAACGAACCATTTATGAAGTTCTTTCAGGAGTGTCTTGCAGGTGGTTATACCCATGCTAATCCTTACGCAGTAGGTAAAATATTTAAGGATGTTTGGTGCTTTGATGCAAGTTCTATGCACCCGTCAGCAATGTATGGTAGGCGATTTCCTTACAAATGGAGAAAGGAGGTTAATCCTAATGAATGTTACCAAAATTTCCAGTCTGCAAACTATGAGTTCTTATCTGGCTGCGAAAGCGGCGCTAACTCAGGGTTCTTCCATTATCCCGACCAGCGGATTGAGTTACATGGATGTAAAGATGTTAAATTCTATTCAGTCCTCCAAGCAGCATACCGCGAATCAATCTTGTTTGAAAGGCCAATAAAATATAATTTTATGGCTAACGTTACATTTTATAATATTAACGCTAAGGATTTTGGTAACTGCATTTACAGTTATATCAGTACGTCCAAATGCACAAATGTTAAAAATGGTAACTTCGACAATGGTAAAGTAGTCAAAGCAGATGAACTTACATTTCATGGCTGTGATATTGACTTTATGTTAATTCAAATGCTTTATGATTATAGTAGTTCAGAATGTGATGAACTTTATTATGCAACAGCCCATAAATTTATTAACAAGCCTTTACGGAATACAGTTAAATACTATGCACGCCAGAAAACTGGATTCAAAAAACTTGAGCATAAAGTCGCTGACCATGTAGAAACGCTAAACGATTTTACGTTTGAGGGATTGAAGCTTTATGATGATTCAGTGGCACAAGAAATTATGAATACCCATAACAAAGATTTAGTCCACTTCGCCTTAATGGCAAGTAAAGGTGGATTAAATGGTCAGTATGGGTGTTCAGCAATGAAGCCATTAAGACAGGAAGTTGGCGTGCAGGGGGACGGTGATAAATTTGAATGGATTCCAACTGGGGTTAAGTTTCTTAAATCCAGAAATTCCCTAAATATTTTCACGGATGGTTTGTATACGGTTGCTTATAGTAGACTGCACCTTATTTGCTTTATGCTTTATCTAGTATTAAGCCAAGGCATTGAACCTCTCTATCACGATACAGATAGCGGTTATTTTGTAGGTTACAATGAGGATGTTCAAAAAGCCGTTGATAGATTCAATGATAATATTCTTAATAACAGCGAGAATAAAGATTGTTACAATTTTGGCATTATGGACTTTGATGGTCACTATGAAGATTTTGTAACATGGGGAAGTAAATGCTATTGTGCAACATACTTAGATGCAGATAAGCACTTAAAAGTTAAGGCTACTGTAGCAGGTGCAAGCAAGAAACAGCTTTCCGAATTGTTTACGCAAATAGTGAACGATGAAGATTTTGAGTACCTAGTGCAAGAATATTTTCGTCCTAATATTAGTTATGATGAATCCATAAACAAGAAACTTATTCGTAAAACTCCAGGAACACATATTATAGGAGATTTTACAGATGACAATGGAGAAACAGACCATTTAGACGAATATTCTGTAACTGTGCTTGAACCTTGCGGTTATACATTACGCTCAACAAATAGCCCTGTTAATAGAATGTATTATTCATTCTGTTATTCATTGCGCGGAGAATCCTATATAGATTATTTGCCTGAAGTTGTTAGCATAAATCATGACGAAAATGATAAAGAACTTTATGGAACTTATCATAAGGTACAATCTGACAAAGAATATGCTATGTTAATTGACGGCAATCCTGCAAGTATATTCCAGTGGGAATGGAGTGATAGGAGATGATTTAATTGAAAGAAAAAGATTCTTATAGAATCAGTAGAAGAGCTGCATGTCCTTATTATATTTCTCATACAACAAATTACATTCGCTGTGAGGGTATGAGAGTGTCACGCCAAGAGTACAACCTTAAAACCGATTGTTGCGGCCAGTATAAAAACTGTCCTCAATATAAATTTCTTACTTATCATTATTTAACAAAGGAGAACTAACTATGTACACTAACAAGAAAGCATCCGCTAAGGCCACCAATTCTGTTAAGTCCGCTTCCTCCGTCATCACTGATATTCGTATCTTCCCTATCAATAACAAGAAGTCTAATTGCTGCGCTATGGTTTCCATTACACTTGCAAATGTATTTTGCATTACTGGTATCAAGATTATGGACGGCAGCAAGGGTCTGTTTGTTGCAATGCCCAGTGCAAAGAATAAGAAAGATGAATGGCATGATATTTGCTACCCTATTACTAAGGAATTCCGTAAAGTTATGAGCGATTCTATTCTTAACGCATTTGATTCCTTGCAGGAAGATGAAGATGAAGATGATGAAAGTGAGGATGACTGACAAGCTCCCCAATGAATTGCCGCCTGATATTGACGATGATTTGCCATTCTAAATAGAAAAGCACCCCTAAGTGGATAACCACCTAGGGGTGTTTGTTATTTAGCTAATATTAGGACGAAGAACCTTAATAGCAGTCATGCCATTGTTGTTATCCCAGCGAGGATAATCCATAGGAGTGCCATCTTCATTTCTAATACGGTCAAGAATTACAGGGGAGTTACCATCCATAAATCCAGAAACCTGAACTGTGAAAGCATAAGATGCAGGGCGTTTGACATAAAGGATAATAGCATTTCCATCATTAGTATAATAAAGTTTATCCAAGTTGTCAACTACATCCCAAGTGACATTTCTGCCTGCACCAGCAGTAGCACCATAAATGGATTTATTGAGTTGGCGATTATCAACTGCGCTGATAGCAAATAAGCCGCCAGATTCAGGATTATTGCTAAGATAAACAGTAAAGTCAATGTTGTTTCTATCCATAACACGGATAGAACCCTGTGAAGTAGAAGCACCAGAGGAGACTGGAATAAAAGCAAATGCTTTGTACTGGTTAGGGTCACCAGATTCAGACTGACCAGCAACGGTATACTGTGTCTGGTTAGTAATAGCAAGGTCAATGCAGCGATGTTCACCAGATGCACAAATATACTGACCACGATTTACGGCATCACTGCCAAAGATATATTCGCGCTTAGTATAAATGTAAACATCATCAAGCTTGCATACAGCATTAGTAACAGGATAAGTACCAATCGACTGAATGGTAGTACTAACTTTAGCAGAACGGTTAATAATACCACCATTAACAATGAACTGTGGATTAGGGCTAGTACCAATCAAAGCAATAGCTACATAACCAGTTTTAGTAGTAGCAGTTCCATCATTACAGGTATAAATCAAATTGTTAATATAAGCTGCTGCTTTACCCGGCCCGTCGAATACAAAACCATATTTGCAAGTATCTGCATAGAAGTTAGTAACATGAATATCATTGTTGCTAACCTTGCAAGCGATTGAGTTATTCCACCAAGTATTGGCATCAGTACCACCTGTACCACCAGAGGGAATACCATGATAGCTAGTCCAGTTACATCCATATACATCAGTACGACAGTCAAAACCAACCTGACATACCATATTAACAAGGTTATTACATTCACAGTCAGGAGCTTTATTGCCCCAGAAAAATGCAACAGAACCAGTCCAGCGTTCTACAGGAGTATTATCACTGAATCCCCATACCATTACATTATCCATATAACAGTAACGGTTCAGAGTGCTATTACTGGGCTGCAAGTAAACACCATAGGACTTAACCTTATTGATACTTACATTGTAAATGCTGTTATCAGTATATTTATTGGTAGTAAATACAATGCCACCAATCATACCACTACAAGTAATATCCAAATTAGCAATAACAATATTACCAGTTACGTCATCACCCGATACAGTAATAACACCCTGACTACCAAATGCAGTTGGATTAGCAGTATACTGTAAGATAGTATCGCTAGTACCACGCGCAGGGTCACGAGAAGAACCGGCACCATACAGGCTATGTTTCAGCTGCAAAGGTGCGCTAATCTTATAAGTACCAGCAGGAATAAACAGAGGTTCATTCTTAGTATGAGTGTTAATGGTAGCGGTAATATCATCAGTTCCGTCTTTTTTCAACGTCTGATATTTTTCAATGCTAACAGGGGATGGCTCAACAAAACTAGGAATCTTACCAGTGCGACTTGTTAAAAATTTTGTGTCAGGGTCGCTAGCGGTTCCCATAGAAACATAAGCATAATTATCATCAATGTTTGTTTCACGGGCTGATGCCAACGTTAGGTTACCATAAATATATGTGGGGACTGTAGTGTTACCGACCGAAGTAAAACCCGAATGAGCAGTAAACGCTTTTCCACCTTTAGAAAAAATTTCTACTTTATTTGCGGTTACTGTCACATTACCACCAACAGTCTGATTCATATTACCGCTGACAGTCTGGTCAAGATTTCCAACAGTATCTTTGTCAATCTTCTTAGACGTTTCAGTGCGTCCCTCAGTGTCTTTAATATCATAACTGTTATCGTCAATTTTAAATTTGTCTACATAAGCCATGATGAAACCCCCTATTAAGTAACGTCATGAGTTCCAGTTGTAATACTAATAGTTTCGGTATCTGGTACATAACCAACTTCGACACGAGAAAGTTTTTCAAGCTCTGATACTTTATTCAGAGCATTAGTAGCGTTAGTACTAGCAGTACTTGCAGTAGTACGAGCACTAGCATCTTTTACCTCAATGGTTTGACCACCAATATTAAACTTCGAAACAAATTGCTCAGCCATAGTTGTACCTCCTTATTTACCAACAATTTTAATAGTTTCCACAGGAGCATCATAGATATGAATATCTCCACCAGTAACGATAGTACCATTATTAGGATTAAAGAAACCAAAAGAGATAGATGTATTATCGGGATTATACTTGGCAACTTTTAACGACAGGATATAGTGCAAACGTTCAGCAATAGTGGTCTTAGCACAGTTAGTGCCCTCAATGTACCGAGTACCTGCATCCATAGGCTTAAGAATTACATATAAATCATTATTAAGCCAAACAAGGTCGTTAATATTGCGGTTAGCACTTGCGGTAGTTTTTAATTTTTCATCAACTGGAGTGATAGCAAGTTTAACACTTCCCCACAATTCAGAAAAATTGCCAATCTTAGTCCAATAATCTTCATTGTCAATATCAATGCCAATAGGTACAGGCTGTGTGCTCAAATATCCATCACCATTGACAGTGACAACAACTGTGTTACGAGGATACTGTTTGGTAATATCCCACTGAATAGGGTCTGCATAACTAATGGAGCTGGTTTCAATGTATTGCTGCATTACCTCAATAACCTTAGATACCATCTCATAGTAACTAATGCTATCATCATAAGCAACAGGAATTACAGAACGGAAAAGTTTGTCCAAAGGATTGTACTTCAAACCTAATCACCTCTTTACCATAAACGCATAAACAGAACTTCCATATCTCTATATAAACAATTATAGATATTCGTGTTTTCTTTCATATAATCGTTCATAATAGATACTAGAGAGCGACCACGATAACCTTTTTCTACATGGTCAAGAACCCGATGCTCATTGCCATCACGATTTTCTTTTGTATTGTTTTTATCATCCTGAGTGGTATTGCTATTACTGCTGGAATTTGCATTAGAGTTAAAATCATTGGCAGAACTTGCCTTACTGTGGTCAGCATCCGACATATACTTACCAGCAAGAAAATTATCAAGACTACCCTGTGGAGTATCAGTGTGAGTATTGGTATTCTCTCCATTGCTGTTAGAATTGGAAGTATAATTGGAATTATTGGTTCCGTCAATATTGACCTTACTGTTCTTGGTTCTATCCTCTGTATTCACATCATGATGTTCAGTATTTTCATCACTGGTAATGGAGAAATCATCAGTTAAGAACATTTCATACTGCTTATCAAGTGCTTCAAAGAGGGGATTGTAATAAGGCATATGGCTGTTCATCCAATCATCTAGACGCAGCTGCCAAAGGCCAAAGGTTTCAGAACCAATTTCATTTGTATAGAAATGCTTAAGAATATTGGTTTCAAGCTCTTTTCGTTTATTCTCATTCCAGATAGGATAACTAAAATTGAAGATTTTAGGACGCGCACGCTCAATAATTTCTGAATAAGAAACATTGGTGTAAGGTTCAACAATACCTGCTTTTGATTCACAGATAAAGCGCACTTGAGTTGTATATTTACTCATTGCTCTCACCATCCTCAATATTGGTATCACTTAAATTCTCTTCATCCTCGCGCCCTTCCATAATCTTAGTCAATTCAAGCTGGGAACGCATAGATACAGAGATATTAGTATTAAAGAGCCTGTTATAATCCTTGCAGAATTTTTGACGAGAGTACAATGGAGAAAGACGGTCTGCTTCTACCTGACCTAAGGTCATCTGAACTTCAGTAGTAAACTGCCGCTCTGCTTTCATATTGTAGTTACTCTCAATACCTAAATAGGTAAGAGCTTCCGCAAGGGTTTCTTTTTTCTGCTGCTCTAGCTGTAGGCCAATGTACTGAACGCCTAAATCAAGAACACCCATCATGTTCTTAATATCATCAGTAGAGGGATTGCCTTTAACGTACAGCCAAGGGTCATACTTATCTTGCTGATACACCATATTCTGTACAGAAAGTTTTGTATTCTCATTTGCATAAGCAATTCGTGGAGTTTTCTGTGCAGCAAGATTTAAGTCAATCGTTCTGTCTATATTGGTAAGACGTTGTGCAAACTGTTTAATGACAATAGTGTCAGGGGAACGGCGCATATTACACCAGAGATAAGCACAGTTTTGTTTATTAAGGCCAGTTTTTTGATAGTTAGAATTGTAGCCATAAGCACGAACGTATTTAGGGTCACCAATAATATCGAAGTTATCACTAGGCATAGCAGGAAGAATCAAGTTGCCCATAACAGGATCATGATAACCAGCCATTAAAGGTTGCCAGAACAAGAACTGTTCAATAAATCGTTCATCCAAAAAAGGAGAATCTTCAAGCCCTTCCCATTTGAATCTTGCAAGTGCTACATCATACAGACGATTAAACCAGTTAGCATAAGTTGCTCTAGTTAAGTCATAGGAATCAATCCAAGGTGGCTGTGGTTTTTGTGAACGTTTACTCATTTACTCACCTACTTCTGGAATACGTTTATAGATAGAATTGTCTGCTTCATAATTACCAACAAGTCTGGGATTATGCCAGAATGTAACACCACGATTAAAGATACTGTTAATCATTGTAGAAACTTCCGCAGGTACATCACCTAAACAACAACAGTTTTGTGTTTTAACATAATTCCAATTTCTGCGAGAATCAATGTTAGGAACCTGAACTTCATGAATAGGATAACCAAACATAGTCCAGTAATCATCAATAACTTTCGCAAACTCTTTAGTAACATGATGATAACTCGCCATAGCATATGGGGCACTTGCATCTTTTGTCGGTAAAATGCCAGCATCAGTAAAACGAAAATAAGGACTAACAGAACCATGACTTTGTGGCGGTAGCCTGTCCATATCATCACGTTTTGCAAGTGTGCCTGCAATGTCAAGCATCTGATTAGATAAGCCCTCAATAGCTCCATAAGTATTCTCAGGAAAAAGAGCAGGATGTTTGCCAGCCATAGCTTGTGCATCTTTTGCAGGAGCAGTTAGCAGGTTAATACCAGCAAACATTGTACCAGCTACCAAACCTGCATTTTCCACTGCCATAGAACTAGAGTTCTGTGCTACATAAACTTTATAAATGTCGGTATTATAAGCACAAGTAGGCCAGTTGCTAATTGCAAATACATCTTCCTGATTATAACCAGTAGAGCCTTTATAATCCTCTGCTGCAAACATTGCTGTAGTCTGTCCGGCATTTGACATTATATTGTATCCGATATGCAGACTTTTCTTTCTATCTCCAAGTTCAAAACGAAAAACATGATTATCGCCTTGTGTGGAATAATAGCGGAGATAAAAATAAGGATATGTGAAAAGTTTATTATTCTTAGGGACATAACCAGCTACATTATTAGGAACTACAAAAGTCTTATCATACTTACCACTATCAAAGGAAAAAGGAACCATATAAATTCCCAAAATACCGTCAGGAGCTTGCCCAGCTTCTACAGCCTTAGCAATAAAGTCATTAGCAGATTCAGCTGTGGTAAAAAAGTTTTCTTTACAACCTGAATAAATTCCAAATCGTAAAGAGCCAGATGCAGGGGGAGAGTCTTTTTCGGGCTTATCAAAGGTGGTAACAATACAGATACGCTTATCAAAATCAATGTACTGCTGAATATCGTCAACGAATGGGCCTGTATCTAGTTCATCATTGATAATGTTATCACCAATTTCATCAGTATTTGTATGAGAACGCTCAATAAAACAAGGCTGTAATGTTACCTGATTAAACCAAGTTTGCATTACATCAACCGTGAAATAAATTCTGCTGGTTTCGTTAGCAACATATTCTACCCTGTCAATAAAGGCATAATACCATTTGTTAGAAAAGTCAGCATTCTGAAATACGATATAATTACATGGTTCAATCGTTTCAGCATTAACACCAACAGACAGGTAATGCTCTAAACGCTGATAGGTGTAATTGGTAAGATGAAGAACAGATTTGGAAGTAAAATAAGCAAAACGGGAAGAATCAGACTGAAACCTAAGCACATGATTATAGGTTTTATCTGTAGGGATACCCTTACAGATATAAAGTTGCATATTTGGCAATGTTGTTGCTCCTTTCAAAATCTGTAGGGTGGTTTACACATCATCCAGAGTGGAAGTTTGCGCTTAGCTGTAGGAGTAGGGCCGGGGCCGGGTGGTGTTGGTGGATTTGTAGCATCCCATTCAACATCCCATGTACCTACTTCATTAGGAATACCAAGAATAGCAGAGGGGTCAGTTCTATATGCTGTACCATAACCACCTATCCAATATTCCCAGTGCGTATGAATACCGCTGGCATTACCTGTTTGTCCTTGCTCTCCAATATATTGACCACGAGTAATTGTTTCACCAACACTATGAATCTGAGTAACAAAATGAGCTGCAAGCCAATAGCTATTATCACTCATTTTAACTACAATGTAGTTGCCCCAAGAATCATTACCAGTCGTACCACCTTGCCAAGTATGGGCTGTTTCAACCGTACCTGCCATTGGTGCATAAGATTGATGATTTGTGTGTACCGTATCAATACCACCATGAACTGAACCGTCAGGATAATGTGGATAACCTGCTGAAACTCTGATTGTGCTTTGGTCAGTGATACATTGTTTGTAAACTGCCATATAAGCAACGCGTGATGTCGTATGCGCGCCCCACGTTTTTAGGAGAATAAGCCTACATGCTTAAGAAAGTTTCAAGATTAAGCCTTGGTAGTGAACTGCACTGCGTTAGCAAACGGAGATGCAGAATAAATACGCCAGATGTGATGGAAGTAGTTCCAATCCAGAGTAGAGCCAAGGTCAGTTTCACGCATGGTGTTCAGCTTAGTATAAATCTGGAAGAAATCACGGTCAACCATAAGTGCCTGAATAGCGACCATATCTTCATCGTCAGGGGTAACGTGAGTATAGGTCTTATCGCCACCAGTTGCAATGGTAACAGCACCAGAGCCAGAGGGGTCATTACCAGTAAGCAGGTGCTCCAGACGTTCCACTTCATACTCATTAAGAGCAAAACTATCAACTTCCAGACGATGCCCCATAAAGTCTGCTTTATCCATGTTAAATGCGCTTGCCAGAACATCAACGTCAATAGAAGCAGAAATATCAACAGGAACAATGGTATACAGACGTTCAGCCGGAGTATTCATAGGAATACCAGCAGCGTTATATTCCTTAGAAATGAACTTCATCTTGCCATAAATCTGGCGGAACTTCTTAACCAGGGTCTTACCGGAAGCTTCATCAGTAACAGCAGCAACAGTTACTTTCTTGAGCTTATTGTTCTTTACCAGCTGATACAGCAGGTACTTCTTCATGATGAAAGCATCCAGTTCAGCAGGCTTATAAATCTGGTCGATGATATTCTGAACAAAGGCAGACAGGTTAGCTTCACTCATGAAAGCAGTTTCCAGAGCTTCACGGTTGACAGTTACCTTATACTTAATGCGAGAGTTCACGGCATGGTAAGCAGTATAAACCTCAGCAGGGTCGCTACCAAATTCAGCTTTCATAACTTCATCGTTAGTAGCGCGGTCAGCAGAGAAGTAAGGGGTTGCTTTCTGCATCATTACATAAATTTCCTGAACGGTAGCGCCAGTACCCAGAACACCCTTATCAAAAACCTGCCAAGGGTCTTCAAAAGAAATGTAACGCATAACGGTCAGGCCAATACGATCAACCAGAGCATTACAGAAATAGTTCAGCCGAGGTTCATAAGAATTGATAAACGTCCATGCGGATTTAATGGATTCAGTAGTGTTCTCAATCTGCGGAGCACCACCAAAAGTAGCATCACTACCAAATACAGCCTGAATAATACCAACAGCAGCACTTGCCATAATAAATTACCTTCTTTCTTTAATAGTTACACTCAATATCAAGTGTACCATCAATAATAAGTTTGCCTTTAGAAGCAGCGGTTAGAGTTACAACACCAGCGGAAGTGACAGTAGCACTAGAAATGGTGCCATCTGCAAGAACTACACGAAGACAAGGAATAGAATTGGTAACTACAAATTTACCATAGCCAGTTTTCATAACACGAGCCATTACTTCACTGGGAATTGTAAATGCGGTAGTATCGGAAGTTTCGCCCTTATCAAGAGCGGTATGGATAACCAGAACATTGGAGAGGGTACTCATATTCTGGTTGTGGAAGGAATAGGCCATAATAGTTCACCTCAATTATATGTTATTTAACAAAGTAAATCCAGTAAGATATCTATTATTGTCACCAGAAAGGTTTGGCCCTTTATAAATTAAAGCCATATTTTTGAACACAAGAGGATAAACAGAGGAATTGGCATAATCAATAACATCATATGACATAAATGCAATGCACTCTCTTGAAACCACTCTTCTAAAAATCTCTGGCGGAACTTCAATAAGTTTTTTATTGCTAGTTAGAGCACCAATAGATAATACATGAAAAAAACAAAACATTGCCAATAATGGTAAAATTTTCATCATTATAGCTAAATGGTCTACTCAAAATCAATCACCTACTTTCTACCAAACATCTGCTTAACAAAAGCCTGTGCGGCTTCATCAACGGTAATTGTATTACCATTAGGTTTCTGATAATCGTCATTAGGCTTATTGTCATCATTCAGAAATGCTTTAACATAATCTTTGCGAAGATTATCATAAGCTTCATGCCAATTAGATGAACCATCTGGGCAACCACTAGTAAATTGTTCTGCTTCATTGCGACATTCATCAAATTCATCAAGAACGCCAGCAATCAGAGTTCCCTGTTCATCAGGTTTAGCATCGACAAAGCCACCAAGCATTGCAGAAATTTCGTCACGCGTTTTCATTATTTATTACTCCGTTCATAAGTAAGTTTAAGATTCTCACAAAGGGCAATAATAGCTTGCATATCAACACCAGTTGCATGAATCTTAATAAAATCACCTTTAGTAGATTCTCTAGGAACAGAAGCATAACTACCAAGGTGTTTCATGACATTAGAGGTTGCACAACTAAAATTACTGTCAAGCCAGTTCAAAGGATTAACACGACAATCATGATAAATTACTTCAAAATGAAGGTGTGCGCCATAGCAATTACCAGTTGCACCAGAATACCCAATAAGCTGACCCTCGTAAACGTGTTGACCGTTTTTGACGAGAGATTCTTTAAGGTGTGCATAACGTGTTTCCAACTTAGAACCATTATAATTGTTATGCCTAATTCTAACCATGTTGCCATAAGACTGCATCCCAGTTTTGGTTTTACCATCCCAGCTCTGTACCTGATTTACAACACCATCCTCGGCTGCATAAACGGGTGTACATGGAGCAGCACGCAGGTCAATAGCATGATGTGCAGAACCATTATTATAAGTCCAACCAGCTGTGATAATATGCTTCTCTAAAGGCCAGCAAAAAAGAACATCACCGTTTGATTTCCTCATTTTCTTCATCTCCTTTAAGTTTTTCTAGATAAGGCTTAAACAGAGCAGAAAGTTCAGGATTTACAGCACACATATTCTCCATAATGCTGATAAGTTCCATGATGCAAATATAAGTGACCACAGCGCCTACAAGTGGAATTTGAATTCCAAGGTCAACATATTGCATAGCGTATTCAATACCATAAGAGCCTACAACAGCAAGAATCTCCATGCACTTGTGATAACCACCCTCAAGCATGATAGATGAATTGTAAGAACCATCGTGCTTTGCTTTAATCAGCCCTGTAAGAATGTCAAATGCGATAAACCCAAGAACAATAACAAAGGGCATAAACTCAACTCCTAACATTATACACCTACAATCTTCAAAATGTCCATCAGGTATCGCCTAATTATTTCATCTTCACAATACAAACCCCCCAACCGATATTGTTTGATTATATATAATAACCAGTTAGGGCGTGGGGTGCGTGCAATCAAAATGGTGTTATAATCATGGTCATCATTTGTCAACGCATAAATCACACCACTACCCGGACTGTATTTTCTGGAAAGATAACATTTACCAGTAGAGAAGTCTACCCATAAACCTAAATAATCATCATGAATCTTAAAACCAAACTGATATTTAGCTTCAGGTGTTTTCTTAGCAATACCGACTACACTATCAAGATAGAATTCATTATGAACAGCATATTTACCAAACTTGCTGCCTTTCATCAAACGACCAAAGTCAGTTTTCTCTTTTGCTTCAATGTATTCTTCATTGTTAGCAATTTGGATTAAGACTAAGCCCTCTCTAGTTGTGGCAATTTGCTTTTTGTTAATCGGCTTTTTAATATCAAACTCTGTGAAATAGGGATTAGCCCATGTAACAGCGTTACCAAAGAAGAATACAACAACTCTGCGCATACGAGCAATAGTTTCATATAGTTCGCAGAAAAACGTTACTTCATCTTTAAGATAACCATGATGGCTTTCATCCATAGAGATAAATTCATCAAAGCAAATTTTGTTGACAAGTGGGAGTTCTTCGGATTTAGCAGATGAAATATATCTGGTCTGACCAGCAAGTTTACCATCTATATAATAAGCGCCTTCAGGAGTTCCCTTTAACTCATGGTCAGGAAATTCATGAGCGACTGCCGCCCAGAAATTCTCCTTGGCTTTCTTATTCATCTCAGTTTTGTAGCGGCGAATATAAATAAATTGGTTCCCATTTTTGATAAAATCTTCAGCAGCCCATTTCTTAAAGCCATAAGTTTTACCACAACCACGAGAACCAACTACAAAATTAAAGAGCGCATTATAAGATAATGTGTTCTTTAAGTCCCACCACATAGACATTATAATACACTCCTTTCATATTTAATATTAAGCCGAGGACACGACCATTATGCTTAGAGTTAGCGTTCCAATTAACTTGGATTGCGAACATCTTGTGCTGTCCTTTTGGATGGCGGAGTAGGAGAAATGACAAACCTATGTAACCATCAAGCTAACAGGCGTGTTAGCGCGGCTTTTGGTGGTAGAAATGGGCACAACCCCATTAACGTCCAATGACCAGTTTTCCGTTACTCTTAAAGAGTTCTACCATGTTAAGGGTGGCGAAAGGAAATGAGCTAGCAGTCACGCAAACCTATCCGTAACGCTTCACGCGCCTGACCACGGCTTAGGAGCATCATTCGTGCCTTTCGCTCCCTATGATTATATTATACTTTACAATCCGTATAAAGTCAATAATACAGATTGTACTTTTTGTAAAATTAGGAATGATTATTACATAGTGTATAATGTTAATTATGGGATGGGTGAGAGGTACGATAAATGGGACTACTAAATGGGTGAGGTGAGTGGCCGGTTAAAGGTACGATAAATGGGACTCCAGGCAATGACAAAGTAAAAGTATGACTTATGTCTTTGACACTACTTT
>ERZ773208.1393-NODE-1393-length-19433-cov-2.939829_pt1 | contig 19433 bp, 7 predicted proteins | sample MGYA00581006_ERZ773208 | MGnify/ENA primary metagenome ERZ773208 (study PRJEB29015, sample SAMEA2737793) | human gut metagenome | biome: human gut; feature: human-associated habitat; material: faeces | place: China | collected 2012 ... | reverse complement strand
TGTAACCGAGACAAGTTTTGTCCGTTCCGAAAAAAGACTACGGAACGTGTCCATGCACAACTCGCCTTTTTCATTCATCGGAATCACTTTCAACGTGATCCCTTTACGGGCAGCCTGTATCTGCCAGGGAACGATATTGGAATGGTGTTCCATCACCGAAACGATCACTTCGTCGCCGGCCGACATACATTCGTCGGTAAAGCTGGAAGCAATCAGGTTGATCGCCTCTGTCGTCCCACGCGTGAAAATAATCTCGTTGGAAGAGCGGGCGTTCAGGAATTGCTGCACGGTCTTGCGTGCATCCTCATGCGCTTCCGTCGCCGCCTGGCTCAGGAAATGAACGCCGCGGTGAATATTGGCATTCACATTATAATAGCCACTCTCGATCTTTTCCACCACACAGCGTGGCTTCTGGGTTGTCGCTCCGTTGTCGAAGTAAATAAGCGGCTTATCGTATATCTTATGATCCAGAATCGGGAAATCCTTCCGGATAGACTGTACATCTAACATGACTGTAACTATTTAACTTAATAACAAGCGTCAAAGATAGTATGTTTAACAGTAAAATATACTATTCATACAGTTTATAAGCTAAAAGTTTTGTTTGTACTAATCAAATTTATGCTTTTGTTTCAAACGGAAACACTCTAAGATGTGTCATGATAAAGAATTAAAGGTCTGCGGGACATTGTGGTCCATCATTATTTTGAAATTGATATTGATGTTATCTGGTGGATATTAAGTAATGAACTCCAATCGCTAAAAAAGGCGATCATCTCCAAGTTGTCCGATTTATCCGAATACCCCCTCCCCTTTTCATTTCTTCTTCTGATAGAAACGCACCCAGTCGATCTCCATCTCGACAGGCAGATCCGATGAATCGACTGCTCCTACCCAGCTTCCGCCTAACTGCATGTCGAGCAACAGATAAAACTTTTTGTCTGTGAACGGGAACTGGCCTTCCTTGTCCGTCTCGATGCGAGGATAAGCGAAGGTGCGGGTTTCGTTGATAAAGAAAACGAGACTGTCCTGATACATTTCTACACTATAGACATTATAATCATCGCGGTTGATAAAACCGATACCGCCCTGCTTCGGGTTATCTTTGATTCCCAAAGTGTACGTATAGGCAGAATGAACGGTCTGATAAGCAATCGTATCATTATTCAAGCGTTCCATGATGTCGATCTCGCCACCATTCGGCCAACCCTCATTTTCTGGCAACAACCAGAATGCTGGCCATGCGCCAGTTGCCCCATACAACTTGGCACGGATATCCAGGCGCCCGTCGGAAAAACCGACCTTGCCCTTCGTATAAACGCCCCCCGTGATAAAAGGAGCCGTGTCAGCCGGCAAACTGTAATTGACTAATCCACGCAAAACCAAATTGCCATCGCGCATAGTATAGCAGGAATCGAAGTCCGACATATAATTATTCCAGTCTGACTTTCCACGCGGTATCTTACTCCACGAAGCCTCATCGAAATGATCCTCCTGGTCGAAGTTTTCCTCCCAAACCAATTTCCACCCTTCCTGTTGCGACCGGCAACCTGCCATAATCGACAGAGCCACTGACAGTCCTAATGTGAATAATCCTTGCTTCATTATTATCAACCTATTTTTATTTTTTTGCAAAAATAGTTCTTTTCAACGCAAAGGTACAGAGAATCCTGTTCATTTTAAACATCCAACTCCGTACCTCTGCATTTTATAACTACTCTTTTTCACCAAACTCCGACTGCTGCCGTTCCACCTCTTTAAGTTTCAAGGTGTTCAACTCCTTGCGCAGACGTTCCACTTCCCGTTCTGCATCCGTTTTGGAAGCGGTGTTCTGTCCGGCCGAAGCACTACCAAGCGGGATGCGGGCAGCATCCGCAGCATCATAGACCAACGGGAAAACAGACGGCTTCGATTCGAACTCAAGTTCACCACTTATCGGCATTTGCGAACCTTCGAACAGGACACTCGCCGTAATCCGTATCTTACCCGGTTTCAAGGTAGACTGAACCAAGACAGGCGCAGTTCCCCATTTTACGGGAACCGGATTTGCCAGTACTCCTGGACCACCTAACAAACGTCCTTCACCTTCAATAGAAAAACGGATATTATAGTTATTCAGCCGTTTGATATTCCCATTCTTATCAGCGACGGCTGCCACTACCGTAACGAAATCGGAACCATCGGCTTTCAGGTCCGTGCCTTCATTATCCATCCACAACAGGATTTTTTCGGGGCGACGGGCAGGTACGACTTTATGTGTAGCTACGACCTTGCCGTCAATCAAACCCTCAGCAAGCAGATAGACATCATCTTGTTTTTGAGTTCTTGAAAAAGCCTTGTCCACCATAAAATCATAGACATCCGGGAAAGTGATAACCGGAGAAGGCATTCCGGGACGGTTCTTGTCTTTCTTATAAGTATAAGTCTTTCCACCCTTGTTGAACGTGAGACGAACCTCGTCACAATTGGAATAGACCGTTACATCCTTGCCGGAGAAAGGCGTCATCTCATGGGCGATATACACCATCGGCCCGCTTCCGGCATTCCGGTCATTCTTGACTGCCGGACGTTGCGCCATAAACATATAATATGAATATTTCGGCTGGCGGAAGACATCCATCAAACCACCATAGAAAGGATCAGGATGGTAACCGCGCTGATGGTCGAACGAATGCCAGAGACAACCGCCGACATGCTGCGGAGACTGCTTATAAAGAACATCGTAGCTGGTCACCGGATAATAAGGGCAGGCATAATGCTGTGCCTGTACGCGCATCGGCTGTTCTCCCCAGTTACGGGCTACACGACTCGGCGAATTGTGTGAGCTCCAATCATCCACATTGTCGCCCCATTCGCGGGTAAAGTAGGTCTTCGTCGGATCGATCTCTTTCGAAGCATCCTGCATATTGGCGGGATGGGCAAAATAGACCGGGAAATTCTCATGCCCGCGTGCTTCGCTGTCACTTCCGCTATAACAATAAGGATACGGATATTCGGCATCCACGATATCACGGGTGTTCTTGGCGAAATCAGCCGGATACCAAGTCTCGTTCAGGATCGGTTCCCACAGCCAGACCGAAGGGTGGTTGCGGTCGCGGCGCACGACATTGCGGATATCGCTATACACACGCTGTGCAAATTCGGGCGCGTCATTCCAGAACTGCCAGCCGGGCGTATTGACGATCACGAACAAGCCCAACTCATCGCAGGCGTCCATAAAAGCCGGATCTTGCGGACAGTGAGCATTACGGATGATCTCCATCCCGACATCTTTCAGTTTCTTGGCATCACGCCAGTGAATACTATTGGCAACCGCATTTCCTACAACTGCAAAATCCTGATGCCGATTAGCTCCCATCAAAGGTTTACCATAAGGTTTTCCATTCAGCCAGAAGCCATCTTTTCCCTTAAATTCGATACTACGGATACCGACGCGACGACGATAACCGTCTACTACATTTCCATTCTTATCATAAATACGTACACACAGATTATACAGATAAGGTGATTCAGGAGTCCATAAATGCGGCTGCTCTACTTTCATCTTTCCATTATGACTTGTCGCAGTCCCTTTACGGATATTCAGTTTCACATCTGACGATGCCACTTCTTTTCCTTCACAGTCTACTAAAGAATAGGAAATTTTTCCTGCAAAGCCCTGTTTGTCTTCATTACGTATATGCGCTTTCAAGAGAATATCTGCCGATTGCTCCGATACACGATCTGTGGCAATAAACAGTCCGCCTCCTGCTATTTCGTTCTCGTAATTCGGATCCGTGATAAACACATAATTATGTGCAATCAGCCAGCAATCCCGATAAATGCCTCCCAAATAGGCATAATCTAACACATCTTGTGGTTTTCCAGGCGCATAGGTCGGATCGTCGCTATTATCAGCCCACACCGCAATCACATTGTCCTCTCCCCACTTTAATGCATCAGTCACATCTACCGATACGGGAAGATAGCCTCCAAAGTGCTCTGCCAATAATTTACCGTTTACATAAATCTTACTTTTACCCATAATGGCTTCAAAGTGCAGAAACAGTTTCTTTCCTTTCAATGCTTCGGATGGAGTAAAGTGTTTACGATACCATACTTCCCCCTGATAATTGATGCAACCACTAGCCTCAGTAGGAAGATACTCGATACCATTAGGTAAAGACACCACCTGCCAGGTTTTGTCGTCAAATTCTTTTGCTTCGGCACCCACCACACTTCCTTTATAAAAGCGCCAGGCAGGATTCATCGAGTACACATCACGCCCGGTATCCGGTAACCGGAAGAAACCGGCTGTTGAAAATTCCGGCTCATGGGCATAACCCATAAAAAACAGAGATAAAAGCAGTAAGCTAACAAAGATTCGTCTCATATAAAGTTTTATTTTATAATGAATGTCATGTTGTCTGTCGCAATCAACCCAAAGATGTCTTCGACATACAAAGATAGTATATTCCAGATACGAATCCCCCTATTTGTCCTCTTCATATACAAAACAAGGATAAATAAGGGGATTCAAACTAATACCTGTCAGTTATTATTCATCCGGTTGAATGAGTAAAGGTACTCTGGCACTATCGGTTCCTGTATTTTCAACATACTTGTAACCAGAGCCAGCTACCGCTTGATTCATGGATGCTATTTTGTCAATAAGGGCAGCAGCATCGCTTACCTTAGTTGAAGTTGGTAAGTTTCCACCCGGATTCGAAACTCCGTCGGACATAAAATAACATTCGTTTGCTGTCACTGATCCCGTTGATATTCCACAAATGGTAACAGAAGCAGTGCCAGAAAGCACAGAAGTTGAATAACATCCTGTCAAAGTTCCACCATTTTTCACCAAACCGCCAATATTTCCGGACGCTTTGGCCACTATTTCACTAGCAGCAAACGAAGCGGTTACAGGTCCTTCGTTTCCTCCCACCAGACCACCGGCATTCACAGCTGTAAATGCAGTAATAGTCATCAAAGAATAACAGCCAGTTATGGTTCCCTGAACATTCCAACCCACAAGTCCTCCGATAGCACCTTCACCATTACCTCTATATACAAAGGATACCTCCTTGTCAATCGAAGAACCTTGTATTTGTGCCTTAGACCACCATCCGTTCACACCTGCCAATCCACCAGCATTTACTTTACCACCGGCAACAGTCAGTACCACATTACCTTTTACCTTACAATCCTTTATCATTGACGCACCAGTCTGATTATGTCCGGTAATAGCCCCTAACTTAGCATCTGCTCCATTGACAGTCAACGCTCCTCCATCAATGACGCAATTCTGAATCGTTCCGGTATTTATTGCTGCAAATGCTCCAGCTGCGCCTGACACTTGTTTCACTGTTACATCTTTAAGAGTTAAATTTTTAATGATACCATTATTAGTTATAAACAAACCGGCATCGTTTCCTGTTGCTTCAATTGTAAGACCGGAAATAGTCTTGCCATTGCCGTCCAATATACCTTTAAACTCCGTAACCGGTACCCATGCCTCTTTAGTCGACATATCAAGATCAGCATCTAATGTAATTACCGTAGCAGCATTCGTCATAACAGTCGGTTCACTTGCCAAATTTATCAACCCGTCTTCTTTCTTGACTAAATACTTACCCGCTTCAGTCTCCTCATATCCCAAGTCTGCCACCAGCATAAATGATATACCATATCGCTTTCCAGCCACATATTTATATTCATCTCCTGCTACCACCGATTCGGCATTATAAAGTTCACTGATCTTTCCTTTTTTCTCTATTGTTTCCGTAGAGGAAGAATCTCCCACTTTTTCTATCGTAGCAGTAAAGGTTAATTCTGTATCCTTTGTCATGTCTGCCATCGGGAAGAAACTCAAATAACCGTATGCAACTTCATTCTTTGCCATTTCCAAACTTGTCATAGACAAAGTCAGACTATTACTTTTATCACCATACGTTTTCTCTTCTCCCGAAACTGTCAACGTTTTTGGGAAAATAGCAGCATCAGCCGAAACAACCACCTTTGTCACTTTATAGGCATCCGGTCTTCGATTGGTGAATTTAAACTGATAAAGAGCTGTCAAATGTTCAAACTTAAGATTGGTGACGGTAGTCCCATTCACCGTGCCTTTAGCAAGCATGTGCATCGTATTCTGCAGCTCTGCTTTTTGGGCACTTTGCGTAGCATCTCCCAACGTAAAAGTGAAAACATTCCCTGAAGTCGGAACATCTTTTTTCGGATAGATTCCCCAAACAGTAGCTCCCTCTTCAAAGTTACCATTCCCTGCAAATTCCACATTTCCAGACGGTTCACTCTCATCATAATTTATGGTTGTGAAATCATAGCCATTTGTTCCATTCCAAAGTGTAACCTTATCATCGGCATTCCACATAAAGGAACTACCGTCATCTTGTACGTTGGCACGTGTAGACGATTCTTTGTCCGTGTTTTCATACCCCCGGATAGAAGCAACAGCCACATAAGTCTGTGATTCTCCCCGTTGCAGTTCATCCCCACCTTCAATGAAAACATCTTCTTTACAAGAGCTTAGGGTGGCTGCACTTAGCAGCCCGATCCCTAATAAAGAATAGATTTTATTCATGATTTATTTTTTTTCTGTTATCAGTTATTTAAATATCACCACCATCTCCAAAATCTGATCCACCGAAGCCAGGTTCTTTCACAGCCCCCTGTAGAATCAACGGACAGTATATATTAGTTCCGGCATCCTCATTCACTTTAAAGCTAAAACCAAATTCTGGATCCTTGGCTTCTATTGCCAGATTCACCTGACGTTTCTTATCCTTGAGTTGAGTAGCTGTTACCTTACTAATTCCATTTACAGATCCGCTTCCTACAGGATTAGTCACCGTCTCGCCTACGAAATAACACTGGTTGATTCCTGTTGAATTCGAAGCGACGAAAGCTCCCAATTTATTACTTCCAGCATTATTAGTCACATTTATCTGCGTGGTCGAGTAGCAAGCCGTCACAGTAGCATCAGCATTATTAATGGTATTCTGTGCAATGAAACCGCCAGTATTATTATAGATAGTTCCACTAATTGAACCGGCTACATAACAGGCCAGAACCGTACCGTTACTATTAGCCCCTATAAGTCCTCCTACTTGTCCGGAACAAGAAACCTCAAGTTTGGCTAATGAGTAACAACCTTTGACTTTACCGGAGTTGTTCCAGCCAACAAGTCCGCCGACACAGGATGCACCACTAGAGTTACTAGGATGCTTGATTGTTACATCTGCACCGACATACGAATTTATAATAAGAGCCGTTCCATTAAAATGCTCACCAACCAAACCACCATAATTAGAATTACCAGCACCACTCAAATTAAGGTTAATAGTTCCACTGATAACTTGACAACCTTCTATTCTTCCTTCGGAGTTTCGACCGATCAAACCACCAAAAACTACCGGTTTTATAACGGTTGCAGTCACTCCCTTGACTGTACAATTCTGAATGACACTCGTTGAACTTTCGGCAGCCAATGCTCCTGCTCCCTCTGTGATATCAGCAGAGAAACTTACATTTTCCAAAGTCAAATTCCGGATAGTTCCCGTATTGGTAGCAATAAAACCTTTATTAGCTATTTGCAAATTGCGGATGGTAACACCATTACCTTCAAATACACCTCCAAACGCACTAATAGGTTCCCAAAGTTCATTACCCATATCAATCACTTTTATTCCATCCCCTGCCGGTTCATCGATATATTCTTTTTCTAAAGTAACAGTTGCCTTACGGTATTCATCCGCAATTTTATTCCATCCGAATAATCCAGTCTTATTATAGATATGAATATTTCCATCATCATCGATCATATAGCCCTCATCAGGAATTTTGAAACGATAATCTACCTCAAAATCCATTTTATAATGCTTGCCGGCTGCAAACTGATTGGCAGTAGCATCCATATCAAGTCCGATGTTATCCTCCAAATCTTTGACTTTTACTTTTTTCAGCAGGATAATATCCTGTTCCACTTCATTATTCAAAACGCTTACTGTAATATTCAGTTCGGTCGTACTTTTCATCAACCGGGTATCACCATAGGTTGTAGGTAATATATTCAAATACCCGTTTAATGTTTCATTCTGCGCCAATGCTTGTCCACTCATGTCAAGTGTCAGTTTGTTACGCATACCTGAAAGACTCTGTACCACTCCGTCTTCGTCGATCTTCAACTCTGCGGGAAATACATCATCATCACTCTCCAGCGTAATATAGCGAATCTTCAGTTCCCGGTCCGACGTGTTTTTCAAACCAAACTGTATCAATGCAGTCAATGGTGAAAACGTTAATGCAGGAATCTTATTATCAGTCACATCCCCGGTGGCAACCATATAGGTAGTGGCTGCCAGTTCTGCTGTTTTTCCAGTCTGAGTAAATGTCTCCGGCATAGAAAAGGTAGCCAGGTCATTAAATGTTTTTGCTTCTTTCCGTGGAAATACCGCAATCAGCTTATGGCCATTTTCTACAGCAGCTTTTCCTGTGAATTCAGCAGATTTGTCAGGTTGGTTGTCATTATACCCCGGGGTGATAGAGAAATCATAGCCGGCTCCGAAGTTGCGATTCCATAATGTAACAGCATCTCCTTTATTCCATGTATACACTCCATTCTGCAAATTGCTGCGACCCAAAGGGGCGGACTGTTTAATAGAAGCTATAAATGAATAATCAGTCAGATTCTTGTCGGTTTCGTTCCCTTCACCGTTATTTTCATTCACTATCTTGTCCTCTTCGCAAGAGGTTAGTGCCATTGCGCCCAGCAGTGCAACGCTCAATAAGTGATAAACCTTTTTCATAACTATATAAAAGTTTGTTCGATTAAATATCTTTATTTCAACAACCATTAATACATTGGTTTGTTACGCGTTGGAGTACCACTTCCAAAATAGTCGTAGGTTGGCTTCTTATAGAAACGTATCCAGTCGATTTCCATACGTGGCGTATCATTGCTAGACTTACTTTCCTGATAAGAAATATGCTTAAAGTCGTTTGCCCAACTACCATCTTTAGCAGCCTGTTCTGCCGCAGCGTCACCAAGCGCCCATTCATTACATCCGGCAAATGTCAATAGTAAATGTAACCCTTCCGTATTGTATTTGTCCGTAAACGGCCAATGTGTAGACGAGTTCCATGAAGCCGTTCCATTAGCTATTCCGGTATAGCTGCCGTCAGTCCTCATGCGTACATTCTCTTTACCATTAATACCTAAAGCAATCTCGTTATTATCTCTCCATTCCATCCAATAGATATCGAATTCATCCATATCCGATATTATCAACTGTCCTGAAGACGGTTTATACTTATCACCGGATGAAGTGGATATATCATTCCAGTGGAAAGTCTGCCAAGCGCCATTCGGATTCGCATTGGTAGCCGGATTTTCCAGAAGATCAACCTCACCATAGGTAGACCATTGCACACCTCTGATATTTCCTTGGAACCAGACTGCCGAGTTGAAAGAGTGTTTCTTTCCACGCACACGGATTCTAACTTCCACACGAGTGCCCGGCAAAATGCGTACATTGCTGGATTCCCAAGAATCAGCACCCGTAGGCACACCATCAAACTTACTTGCATAGAGGGAGGAAACTCCAAAATCTCTTGTTCCCGTAATTTCCCCTGTCACACTGATTCCCGGATCATACGCACACCACATTTTCAAATATCCATCTTGAGTCATCGTTGCATATTTCTCATTTACAACCGCTTGTACTTTCTGTGTGTTAGCCACATTCTGTGCCGCCATAAAACGTGGAGGACGATTACCATACTGATTGGGGAGTCCGGTACCTTCTGTCAAAGCATCAATCGGATGGAACTCATAAGAATTCAGGAATGTCCATCCTTCAGCAGCTAACGCTTCATTCGGATGCGGATCACCCTCCTTTATCAATAGTGCTGACGCAGCTCTGACCTCATCCCATTTTTCTACAGCCTTTTTATTGCTGGCTGATACAAATATCTGATCCGGATCTGTATAAACCCATTGCTCATTGGTTAACTCGGTGCCCGGAGTCAAACCTGCATCCGTATCAGTAACCTTAATTTCCAACTCGTCCCCATATACCGGATGAATTTCAGAATCGGTAGCAAAAGACATAGACACAGAAGTGAAAGTATTCGGTCCTTTCTCTCCTTTCACCCATATAAGTTCAGATTCAGCTGTTTTATACCCGGCTTTCACCACCAATTCGCTCGGCAGATTCTCATATTTATCCGCATCTTCACCCGCATCAATATGAACGACTACATCTTCCTTAGCTGACGCTCCTACCGTAGCGACCAGAATAAATGAGCCATACTCTTTCACCGTATTATCCGAATTGTTCTTCAATGACAAGATGGTGTAGTGTTTATCAGATACCACAATCGGACGTTCAGCCGCATTGATCTTGTATCCTCTGACATAAGCGGTGATAGTACCCGATATAGGATATTTAGCCAGATCGTTCTTTACCTTAAATTCGGTAAATCCCTGTTTCTCACCTTTCTTCATAAAAAGATGACCGGCAAAGCCTTCAAAGACATCAGATACAGGGACATCCTTTCCTTCTACATTCTTACCTGCAAAAGTCAGAACAACGTCTATATCTTCTTCGAGTGCCAACTGATTGTCTTGCTGATCTACCTTCACAGTAAAGGTCACATTATCTCCGATAGCAGCACTTTGAGTACTGATTTCGGCCACCAGATTCCGGGCTTCTCCGATAGAGATAACCGTCTCGGTGTCATTACAGCCTGTCATTACAAGGATAAACAGGCAAATTGGTAATAATCTATAGAAATATTTCTTCATAATCTATCCTATTATATCATTATTAATGATTACCATTTCGGGTTTTGTTTCAACTTTTTGTTCAATTCCAATTCTGAAGGAGGGATCGGTAACAGATAATCCCTATCTGCATGGAATTGATATCCGCTTGGCAGAGTCCCGGCCATCGGATCCGCCCATTTGTTATCATCAAGGGTCAGACGCTCTCTGATTCTTTTCTGATTATCCGGACTGTAAGATTTGAATAAAATAGATTCATCACCTACATAAGCACCTTTACCACGCTTTCCGACAATCAGTTTATCGGCTTTCCAACGCATGAGATCATCCAGCCGGAAACCTTGCAAAGCAAGTTCAGAACGGCGTTCACGACGGATTTCCTGTAAAACAGGAGTCAATGTATAACCGAAATCGGTGAAATTAGCATCCTTTGCCGGTGCCAGATATTTCACTCCTGCACGTTCACGAAGCGCTTTCAATGTCTTATTCGCTATATCATCGCTCCACATTTCCAGTTCAGCAGCAGCTTCTGCATAAGCCAAAAGACCTTCGGCATAACGAATAATAGGTAAAGCAGTCTCACCATTACCACTTACAAAGGTGGTATCTATTCCCAAACGGATGTGATAACCCGTCAAAGAACGTGTGTTTCCATCTCCTGCCAATTTAGGAGGACTAATAGTATTCTTCTTCTCATCCGTATATTCTTCCAGATGCATTGGGGTCGCAGTAGTGGCAGAAGCAAATTTGGCACCTTCATTCATCACCGTTTGAATCAATCTAGGGTCACGGCCTTCAAATGTTTCCTTAAAATCCTTAAATTTCTCATTTGTCGGATCAATAAATGTTCCATCGGCATTCAGATAATTATCCACCAGGCTTTGAGTAATTCCGGCAGCTCCTTCCGAGTCGACAACACCTGCCTTCAGATTACCGTTGACATCATGAAAGACTCCTTCATCACTCGAATATTTCCTCCACAATAGCACTTCGCCCATTCCTGACAAATCTTTGCTATTGAACAATGCCGCAAAAGCATCTCCCGGATTTTGCCCGGTTTTATACAGATCAATGCCACAACCGAACAGTTCATTTCCCCAGTTAATAACTTCACCCAAGAAATAATTTGATTCGTTAGTGGAAGATGCAAAATCATCGCTGCTGTGATACTTTTCCCAAGTTCCTTCATACAACGCCACATTCATTGCCAAAACCATGGCAGCTTCTTTATTGATACGAATTCCGGAATATTTACCGCGCGAATGCAACAGATTCTTCGCCTCAACCAAATCACTCAAAATAAATCGGGCTACCTCATTACGTGTCTTTGCGGGAATCTGTAATCCTGCGATTGTCGCATTCTCATCCCAAAAAGCATCCATTACCGGAATAGAACCGAATTTCTTCAATAAATCGAAATGCCAATAGGCACGTAAAAAGTAAGCCTCCCCTTTCAACGACAGTACATCTTCGTTTTCCTGTGCTTCGGGTACTTTATAATTATGGAAAAAATAGTTCACTTTACGCAGGTTCTGATAACCAGTCTGCCAATCGGAAGCTCCGCTAAACTGGTTATTCTGTCCATGCAAACGGGCATCATACTTTTCTGCAATAATATTGTCACTATTCTTTTCTTCACTGCGAACTCCCAAACCGAACTTACTAAAAGACGGCAACGGCATATATAGTCCGTTAATATAGTTTTCAACCTGTATGGCACCTGTCAGAAAATTACCGGCTTCCGGCTTGGTTATCGGTTCTCTATCCAGAAAATCTGAACAGGATGAAAATGGTAATATTGAAGCGGCTACAAAAGCCATTATATATATTCTTTTCATATCTTATGGTTTAAAAGGTAAATTCAATACCAAATACGTAGTTTTTATTCAACGGATATACCTTTCCGTTACCATTTTGCTTCATTGGGGAAGTCAATCCCGGAGCAGTTTCGTTACTACCCCCAGCCCATGTATTTACCTGATTCAAGGTTTCAGGATCGAATACGTCCGGCAAATTGTCAATCGTGAAGAGATTATCACAAGTGAAATACACTTTCAAGTTCTCCAATCCCATCTTCTTAACCAGTTTAGGCTGGAAGTTATAAGAAATCATCAAGTTTTTGAGTCGCATATAAGCTGCGTTCAATAAATAACGTGAAGTGTTGTAACCTACGTTCGCATTATATTCAGGACTGTCGGGTTTTGTCAGACGCGGCAGGTAAGCCCCCGGGTTGTACACATTATAATAATCCAAATGTTCTTTAAAGAAGTTGGAATCACCGCTAAACAGATAAGTACTTGCAGCCATCGGGAAATCACGTTTCATGACTCCCTGGAACAATGCGGAAACTTCAAAACCTTTATAACCGGCATGTAAGTTCAGACCGAAGGAGTAACGAGGAGTCGTATTACCGATAATTTTCAAATCACCGTGATCTTTCAATGTACCCGAACCCGGATCAATTTTACCATCACCGTTCGAATCGATATATTTCAAATCACCACGTTGCCAATCCTTATTCGGTTTGAAGAAAGACATGTCTACTCCTCTCAGATATTCATCCACTTCCTGGTTGGTGAGAAACAGATCATTTGCTTCATATCCCCAGATTTCACCTAAATCCATTCCCTGGTAATAACCTTTGTTACGAACCAGACCGGTGTGGTTGTTATAAATCAATCCTTCCGGATTATTGTATTTGGTTACCACTGCTTTGTAGTCAAAGATATTGAAACCGATTCCATAACTGAAACCATTCTTCAGCTGGTCAGACCAGTTAACCGACAATTCCCATCCACGGTTACGTAGCGTTGCATTATTTACTTTAGCACGTTGGTCAACAGCAATACCGCCAATATCAGGAATTGCTTCAGCCGGGCCAATCATGTCTTTGGTCGTACGTTGGTAAATATCCGCCGTAATCGTCAAACGATTGTTAAGCAAAGTCAGGTCGAAACCTAAGTTGGCATTATCCACTTTTTCCCATGTAATGTACGGGCTTACCATAGAAGGTGTTAAAGCGACTGTACCACGTACCGGAGTAGCCGAAGTGACACCGGAAAGCAACCATGCATTTGAATAGTCCGGTCTCAATGTCATGAAGTTCAGATAATCATATAGTCCGGCTCCATTCTGATTGCCTAAACGTCCGTAAGACAAACGCACTTTCAACTGTGAAACAGGCAAGCTCCATTGCTTGAAGTAGTCGGTACGGGCAATGTCATAACCGGCAGAGAAAGAAGGGAAAAATCCCCAACGATTGCCGGAAGCGAAACGTGACGAACCATCATAACGTCCGCTAAATTCCAGAAAATAGACATTCTGGTAGTTCCAGTTCAAACGGGTATAGAATCCCATGGTTGCCCAATGGTCACGCGCTTCACTATTATAGGCTTTTCCGTTTGCATTGTCAAAAGAGAATGTATCATCGCTCATCACTCCGTCTTTATACGCATACATGCTTGAGTTTTGCTGCACTTCCATCTGGAAACCGGCCATTGCCTTAAAGAAATGGTCACCCCATTGATTCGTATATGAAGACGACACACTGGGAGACAAATAATAGTTGAATTGATTTCCACGAGTCATTGATCCCCACAAAGAATTCGAATATTCGATACCGGGATAAGAATATCCCTGCCGGGGAGCGGTAACATTCTCTATGGTTCCGTCGGGCCGTGTGGTACGGGGCTGCTTCTGCAAGAATTCATCATTCTGCACATCAAAACGAACTTTCATCTCTCCGATAATGTCCCAGCCTTTCAGAGGCGTAACAGTAGCTGCAAAAGTCATGGCATCAGAAATGCGGTTCTGCGAATAGCCCACATTGTCCAGATACAAAGCTTCATTCCATGAAGGAAGATTATAAAGCCCGGAAATAGGAACTTCAGTCACCATATTAGGCTGCGAACGAGCTATCTGATGATAAAGAATAGACATATCGGGGAGCGGGCGGGAAATCAGATTCAACGTGATATTGTTATTGAAGTTAAACTTCAACCAGTCATTCGGCTTGATCTGAAATTTGGTATTCACGTTGTATTTATCCAGAGAGTCTTCTACACGATCCAGCAAACCACCCTGGTAAGTATAACCCAGACCGACATAATAAGTCACTTTGTCCGATCCACCGGAGATACTTAGATTGTGTGAATGACGCAAAGATTTGTTTTTATAGAAATAATCAAACCAGTCGGTATTGGCATACTGCGATTCACCGCCACGCCAACCGGTATTCTCCTGATTGGCGGTAATACCGGGCAGACCTTCACCATAGGGGTTCTGCAAAAACTGATTCATCAAATCAATAGTCTCCTGTGAGAAGTATGGAGACTCACCAATTGCCGAACGGTACGCATTTTTATAATTGGCAAACTCTACAGAGTTCATCATCTCGGGCATGTTGATAGGTGCACTCATACCCACAGAACCGCGATAAGTCACCCGGGCTTTATCCTGTTTACCGCTCTTGGTCGTTACTAACACCACACCATACGCAGCACGAGCACCATACACGGCTGCTGCAGAAGCATCTTTCAATACACTGATACTTTCTATATCGGCAGGATTTACATTCTGCAAGCTCTGTTCCACACCATCCACCAATACATAAGGCTCTCCACCATTAATAGAACCGATACCGCGAATATTAAATTTGATTTCTCCGCCAACTTCACCACCGGTACCGCTTTCAGAAGCATCCGAAGCAAAGTTCAAACCAGCCACATTACCTTGTAAGGCGCTGGTTACATCCGTCACAGGACGGGTAGCGATTGCATCCGCATTAACTGTTGCTACAGCCGCTGTAATAGTATTACGTTTCTGTGTTCCCATACCGACTACCACCACTTCATCTAAAGTTTTGGAGTCTTCCTTCATCACGAACCGATTTCCTGTTAGCTTAGTGATTTTCACTTCCAAAGGAGCATAGCCCACATAGTTGACAGTTATCGTTGTACCTACTTTACCGTTAATTTTAAAGTTTCCATCCAAATCGGTAATGGTACCATCAGTAGAACCTTTCACCATAACGGTTGCTCCGATTACGGACTCGCCACGTTCGTCTACCACCTTACCAGTGATAGTGCCCTGTTGAGCAAAGAGCTCCACAGGGAAGAACAGTAAAAGCATTGAAAAGAGACACACCAGTTGCATCCTAATCTGCATTTTCTTCATAACATTATATTAAAGTTAATACTAAAAGTTTTTTTGAGTTCCATTTGCCAATAGCCCACACTATCCGGCATTGAAATACACCACAAAAATAGATTGATTGGCAGAATGGCGAGTTCATAAAATCGCCAAAATGTTTCCAAAAACATCCATATTCCGTTTTTGAACGTCTTTGTGGCGGTTTTTGGAAATATTTCTTTTGTTTTAGCGGAATTAATCATACTTTTGTTTCACTAATCTCCCCTTAATAATCTTGACTGATGAAAAAAAGTATTTGGATAAAACACTTTTTCTGCTTACTGGCTTTTCTTATCGTAGGCACATTTCCAGCAATAAGTATAGGTAACCATTACGACTTTAAACTGATTGGTTCCCAAAACGGAATGCCGTCTATCATCAGCTGTATCTATACCGAACAAAAGGGATTCATCTGGATCGGTACTCCGACAGGACTAATCAGATTTGATGGAACGGAACTCAAAAAGTACACCGCACAACCTGATAATGAAAATTCCCTGCCTAACGACAGTATCCTGCAAATTATTGAAGATAATCAGCAGACAACCTGGATACTGACCACCACAGGAATCGCCCGTTATTCTCTTATTCACGACAACTTCTTTATCCCCAAACTAAATAATCAGCCCATCATTGCCAAATCGATCTGCAAAATAGCAGACGGGCTTCTGTTCGGAGGGATCAACAAGATATATAAATATTCTTATGCCACCAACACGATTTCTCTCATACGGGAATTCAAGACCGACGAGCCGTTCATTATACGATCCATACAAATGTGGAAACCCGATACCATATTGTGTCTAAGCTGGCAACAGGGAATACTGCAAATGAACCTCAAGAATTTCGAGATAACCCCATTTCCTTTCCAATACGGGAACGACAACGTAGGAATCATCATAGACTCCCAACAAAGAATATGGCTGTCAACCTACAACAATGGCGTCAAGTGTTTCTCCGCCCAGGGAAAATTGATAGCCAGCTATACCACTCAAAACTCCCGTTTGAGCAGTGACATCGTATTGTGCATGACCGAATTCAAACAAAAAATATGGATGGGAACAGACGGGGGAGGTATCAATATCCTCGATCCCACAACCGGCAATATTACCGTACTCGAACATATCTCCGGAGATAATCATTCCCTTCCCACAAATACAATACTCTGCCTGCATAGCGACTCTGCCGGAAATATATGGGCGGGAAGTAAACGTGAAGGGGTTATCAACATTCGTGAAGTATCCATGAGAACTTACACTAATGTTGTGTTAGGGCACAACAAAGGATTAAGTCAAAGTACGGTATTACAACTATATCAGGAACCGGCTTCCGAAGAACTCTGGATCGCTACGGACGGAGGAGGTATCAATAAATTCATTCCTTCTACAGAAACATTTGTGCACTATCCCGACACTTGGGGAGACAAGATGGTCTCCATCACCGGCTTCACACCCAACGAATTGTTAGTATCTGCCTTTTCCAAAGGTATCTTCATATTCGATAAAAAGACAGGAAAGAAGCGTCCTTTCGCTATTATGAGCCCTTCATTAGAGCATCACATCCGCTATAGCGGACAGCCAATCAACTTATACCGGGATACTCCCAATTCGATCTTAATATTAAGTTCGCCTCCTTACCGCTACCATACTTCCACCCGGCAACTCACTCCTGTCCCTTGTGCCAAAGAAGTGAAAATAAAAGGCTTGTTGAGTTCCATTGGATATGATTCCACTGCCATTTACCTGAACGATCCTTATAATATATATAGACTGGATCGTAAAAAAGACACAGTGGAGATATTTGCAAGTGCTCCACAGGGATTCTTCAATGCTGTATCCAGGGATGACAAGGGCGTATTCTGGATTGCAGGCACCCGTGGCCTGTACACCTATCACCCTGATACCCGCAAATTCGAAAGAATTCCTACCACCTTATTTAATGAAGTAAATACCGTGTTATGCGACAATAAAGGAAAAGTGTGGATAGGAGCTGAACAGAAACTCTTTATATGGCTCACCGATACCAAACGTTTTGTATGGTTCGGAGAAGCGGATGGAATTTCCCCCAATGAATACTTGGCCGAGCCCCGTCTCATTTCCCCCAAAGGCAACATCTATATGGGAGGTGTAAAAGGCTTACTATGTATCAATGCAGACACTCAAATAGAAAAGAGTAGTGACTCTCCGGAAATACGCCTTGCCGAACTGACCATAAACGGAGAGAACAGGATGTATCAGCTCAATCAAGACAAGATATCCATCCCCTGGAACAGTAAAAACATTAAGATCCGTGTCATGACTTATGGTGCGGACATTCTCCGGCTCAAAGTCTATCATTTCCAAATGGGAGACCTTAAAACCGAAGGCTACAACCCTGAATTGATGATCCCATCTCTTGCTCCGGGAAGTTATCCCATCATGGTGAGCTGTAACACACAGGAAGGAAATGAAACAACTCCCCAGTTTCTTTTCACATTAAACGTACTGCCACCCTGGTACAGAAGCTGGTGGTTCGTTTCTCTCTGCATCATTGCTTGCATAGGCATTGTGGTACAAATTGTTTTCGTTCTGCTTCGACGCAAAGAAAACAAGATGAAATGGATGATGAAAGAACACGAGCAGAATGTGTATGAAGAAAAAGTTCGTTTTCTGATTAATATCAGCCATGAACTGCGAACTCCGCTCACACTCATATATGCCCCGCTAAGCCGCATATTAAAGACACTTCCTTCTACAGATGCCATTTATCCACCGTTGAAGAATATACATAAACAGGCTCAACGGATGAAAGATCTTATCAACATGGTGCTGGACGTACGTAAGATGGAAGTAGGAGAAACCAAGTTGAAACTCCAAGCCTATCCATTTAACTCATGGATAAAGGAGATTGGTGCCGATTTTACGGACGAGGGAGCTGCCCAGGAAGTGCAAATAGATTATCAGCTCGACGACAGCATAAAAGAGGTGGTATTTGACAAGGGTATGTGTACAATCGTAGTCACAAACTTATTGACGAACGCACTGAAACACAGTCCTAAAAACACAACCGTCACTATCCGTACCAGCAAAAATGACTCATACGTCCGTGTTTCCGTTTTGGATCAGGGAGAAGGTATGCAAGAGGAAGACATGGAGAAAGTATTCATCCGTTTCTATCAAGGCAAGCAGGAAATTGGCGGTAGCGGAGTCGGACTTTCATACGCCAAGATGCTGGTAGAATTGCATAAAGGTAAAATCGGAGCCATGAACAACGAAGCGGGAGGAGCCACTTTCTTCTTCGACTTGCCTTTGGGATTGGAGTCGGGCGAAGTCATCTACCAGCCGAAACCTTACATCAATGAATTGATTACACCGGACGTAGATCATGAGATCAACGCTCCCGAGACACTCGACTTCTCTACGCAGAATTACACAGTGCTATTGGTAGACGACAATCATAACCTGACAGATTTCCTCTCCAAAGA
>ERZ773208.1383-NODE-1383-length-19508-cov-10.220583_pt1 | contig 19508 bp, 18 predicted proteins | sample MGYA00581006_ERZ773208 | MGnify/ENA primary metagenome ERZ773208 (study PRJEB29015, sample SAMEA2737793) | human gut metagenome | biome: human gut; feature: human-associated habitat; material: faeces | place: China | collected 2012 ... | reverse complement strand
ATATAAACACCTTCCTTCTTTATTTTTTCTGAGGTCCTCATATATTATTTACTCCGTCTATAACCTAAATTCCCCTAAAAAATAGAAAAAATTGATATTTCTATCAACTTTTTAACTATTTTAACTTATTTTAATTCAAACTCAATTGTAGCTTTATGATTTTTATAATGGACATTTGCTATTGCACCATTTATTATTGTCATTCTAGGAGATACATGTCCTAAATCAAAATCATATATTATAGGAATATTTAAACTACTTAATGTTTCCTTTAATGCTTCTTTAAATGATATATCATAATAACTTTTTTCAGATATATTTCTTCCGAATATTATTAATTTTGTATAATTAAAATAATCATTATCTTTAAATTTCCACATAGTTCTTATTAAATCTTCAATAGAAAGTTCACAGTTATCAAAATACCATATAAAGCCATCATTTTTATATTTTTCTAAAAAATCTTTTGTTTTATCAAATCTTGTTCCAAAGAGTTCTGTTAATATATCAATGCATCCACCTATCATTCTTCCTTTTACAGTTATTTCTTCTTCTGTTAATGACTTATAACTTACTTTTTTAGTTAGATTATATCCTTCAAATCCAGTTATATATTCTTGTCTTTCGCTCTCATATTTATCATAATTTTCTTGTTTTATAAGATTACCTTTTAATATTTCTATATTGTCTAAAAGAGATTTATGATAATTTTCCATACCGAATGTTTTAAAATTATTTGCGTAAATTGTTGCGATATCAAAACAAACCGTTATTATATATAAAAGTCCAGTTGGATCAGAATACCCTTGTATCCATTTGGGATTATTTTTTATAATGTCAAAATCTACATATGAAAGCATTTCAAGTAAGAATTCTCCTCCGCCAGCACATATTATTGACTTAACTTTCTTATTCTTAAATAAGTCTTCTAATTCCTTTGCTTGAACTGTTGGTGCGCTACTTCTTCCCTTTACGCTTTTTCTTACATTACTTGTTTCAACAACTTTTAGTCCTAATTTTTGTAACTTACTTTTTGCATTATCTAATCTTTTTAAATCTAGAATATCAGTTACTCCATCAGAAGGCGCAGTTACACCTATATAATCACCATTTTTTATAAATTCTGGATATATCATTAATCGTTATCCCTTCCACCAAAAATATAAATAAGTCTTAATACTTGGAATATTGTTGATGCAATTGCAGAAACAAGTCCAGCAACATATGTAAATGCAGCAGCCTTAAGCATTGCTTTTGTACCATCATGTTCACCTTCTGAAACTATTCCCATTTCAAGAAGTATTTTATTTGCTCTTCTTGATGCATCAAACTCAACTGGTAGTGTTACAAGTTGAAAGATAAGGGCTAAAGATACCATTATAAGACCAACTATAAATAAATGCTTAAATGAACTAAATACTAAACTCGCAATTATTACATAATATCCAAGACTACTTCCAAAATTTACAAAAGGTACTAACATATTTCTTATTTTTATTGGAACATATCCTTCTTTATATTGTATTGCATGTCCACATTCATGAGCTGCGACAGCAGCAGAAGCAATTGTTTTTCCACCATATATATTACTTGATAAACTTACTCTTTTTCTTGAATTATTATAATTATCTGTAAGTTCACCAGAAATTTCTACTACATCTATATTATCTAGATCATATTCTTTTAATATTTTATTTGCAACTTCCATTCCTGTTAATCCTTGATTAGTTTTAATACTTTCATATTTTTTATATGTTATTTTTAATATAATTTGCGCAAGTAATACAAGTAAAAAAGGTATTAAAACAAGTATTATCATTGTGTCTATTCCCATATAATAACAACTCCTTCTCTTGTATCTTTAATTTCAGCACCAAGTGCTTTTATTTCATCTCTTACTTTATCTGCTTCTTCATATCTTTTTTCTTTTTTTAAATTATTTCTTTTTTCAATTAATTCATTTACTTTTCTTTCTAGTTCTTTATCAACTACAACATTATTTTTCTTTAATAAATCAAGTGATAATACTGTATCAAATTTTTGAACTAAAGATATTTTAGTACTTTCATTAATACTATTATCTTTTAATACATCATAAAGAATTGTTAAACACATAGAAGTATTTAAATTATTATTAAGTGCTTCCTTAAATTTATTATCATAACTATTAAATTTATCTGTATCTATTTCACCATCTTCTTTTAATGATAAAACCTTATTTTTTAATTTTAGATATTCTCTTTCTGCTCCATCTAATATTTCATAACTGAATGTAAGCGCATTATGATAATAAGAATTTAAACATAAATATCTGTATGCAAGTGGATTATATCCCTTTTCTTCAAGTACTGAAACTGTTAAAAATTCACCTTTACTTTTACTCATTTTCCCATTTTTATCATTTAAAAAACCAAAATGAACCCAATAATTACACCATTTATGTCCTAAATAGCATTCACTTTGCGCAATTTCATTTGTATGATGTGGAAAAACTGCATCTTCTGCACCACAATGTATATCTAAGTTTTCTCCTAAGTATTTTATTGATATACCAGAACATTCTATATGCCAACCAGGGTATCCTCTTCCCCAAGGCGAATCCCACTGCATTTCTTGATTATTAAATTTTGAATTCGTAAACCATAAACCAAAATCAAATGGATTTTTTTTAGATGTATCTTCTTTTATATCTTCTCTAACTGCAACCATTAAATCATCAGCATTTCTTCCTGATAATTCATAATATTTATCATATTTAGTTGTATCAAAGTATACATTACCATCACTTATATATGCATATCCATCATCTAATAGTTTAGTTATTATCTTTATATATTCACCTATGTTATCTGTTGCTGGACTTACTGTATCTGGCCATCTTACATTAAGTTTTTCACAATCACTTTTAAAACACTCTGTATAATATTTTGCTACTTCATATGAACTTTTGTGTTCCCTTTTACTTGCAACAAGCATCTTGTCTTCTCCAGAATCACCATCACCAACCATATGTCCAACATCTGTTATATTCATAACTCTATCAACTTTATATCCAACATATTTTAATGCCTTTTCAAGTATATCTTCTGATATGTATGTTCTAAGATTTCCTATATGTGCAAAATGATACACAGTAGGTCCACATGTATACATTTTTACATATCCTTCCTTATTTGGAATAAAATCTTCTATTTTTTTTGTAAGTGTATTATATAGTTTCATAAAATAATATCTCCTTTAATTTATATACTAATATTTTACCATATATGAAGAAAAAAGACTATAAACTACTAATAAGTTTTTATTTTCATATATGTAGTTAAAAAGAAATAGTTAAAATTTTTTTAGGTACTTGAATACCTACCAAAACTTGGTTTTGACATTTAAGTCATCTTTAAACTTAAATGTCTATTTTTTATTGTTTATACAAAAAAAGATAAATGTTTTTTTCATTTATCTTTTATTATGAAAATATATTACATACTATTTGGTTCTCTATTTCTTTTCTAACTGCTTTACATAATTTTCTAACACCATATTCTTCATAATTAGACTCTTTAATAATTCTATTTATCATATCTAAACTAATAATATTTTCACTGTTATATTTTTTATAACATTTATTTGCTTCTTTTATAATTATTTTATTTATATCTTCCTCTGTAAATTTATTAAATGGCACTATTTCATCAATACGATTTATAAATTCTTTTGAAAAGAAATCTTCTAAAGAATTATTAGTAGTATTTTTATTAAATCCCATTAATGATTTACTTACATATGCATTACTTGTCATTATAATTAATACATTATCAAATCTAACTGTTTTACCACTTGAATCTTTACAATTTCCTTCATCTAATATATTTAAGAAAAAGTTAAGAACAGATTTATGTGCTTTTTCTATTTCATCTAATATAAGAACAGAATATGGTTTATTTCTTATTTCTTCAAGTATATTTTTGTTATCATCATATCCTACATATCCAGCAGGTGAACCAATTATTTTATTTATACTAATGCTTTCAGAATATTCACTCATATCAAGTTTTATAACATTGTTTTTACCTACTAAATTTTCAGCAAATAGTTTAGATAAATATGTTTTACCAGTACCAGTTGACCCACAAAATAGAACTGAGTAACTCTTATTTTTATCCTTTATACCCAGTTTTATTTTTTTAGAAATATCAATAAGTTTATTTATTGCTTCATCTTGACCAATTATGTTTTCCTTTAAAGTTTTTTCTATTTCATTAATACTTGTTATATAATCTTTACTTATTTCATTTATTGGTATTTTTGTTTTACTACTAACTACTTCTACAATATCTTTTAATTTAACTTTTTTCACTTTTTCTTTTCTCATATAATCAAGTTTAAGTTTATTAATTTTACTTTGTAATTCTTCTTCATCTTCTTTTAAAGAATACGCTTTATCATAATTTTGATTAATTATTGCATTATTTTTTTCTTTTTGAATTTTTGTTAAACAATCACTTAATTTTATTATTTCTTTTTCTTCTTTTGCTTCTTTTAATGATACTTTAGTACATACTTCATCTAATATATCTATTGATTTATCTGGCTCACATCTATCATAAATATATCTATCTGATAACTCAATTATTTTATCTATTAATTTTTCTTCTATTTTAACACCATGATATGCTTCATATATACTTTTTAAATTCATAAGAATATTTTTTAAATTTGATTTATCTGGTTCTTCAACAAATACTTTTTGAAATCTTCTATCTAAGGCATTATCTTTTTCAATAAATTTTTTATATTCGGATATAGTTGTTGCACCTATTAATTTTAATTTACCTCTCGCAAGAGCTGGCTTAAGTATATTTGATGCATCAATTGCGCCTTCAGCACCTCCAGCACCTACTAATGTATGAATTTCATCTATAAATATAATAACATCATCATTATCTTCTAATTCTTTTACCATTTTCTTAATTCGTTCTTCGAATTCTCCTCTATATTTAGTACCTGCAACAGTACAAGCCATATCAACAGATATTATTCTTTTATTTTTAAGAGGCATTGGTACATTACCAGATACTATTCTTCTTGCAAGTTCTTCAGCAATTGCTGTTTTTCCAACTCCTGCTTCACCTATTAAAAGTGGATTATTCTTTGTTCTTCTAGATAATATTTCTATAACTCTATTTAGTTCTATATCTCTTCCAATAACAGGATCAAGTTCATTATTTTTGGCTCTTTTAGTTAAGTCTACTCCAAGTTCTTCAACAATTAGTTTTTTAGATTTTTTCTGTTTAATTTTTCTTTTCTCACTTATATCAGAATATAATTTATTAATGTCTACTCCTAATGATAACAATATTCTTATTGCTTTTCCTTCTCCTTCATTTAATAAAGATAAAAGAAGTTCATTAACACTTATTTCATCACCAGTCTCTCTTGATTCTATTATGACATTTTCAAGTATAGTTTTTAAAGTTGCACTATATAAAAGTAAATCAGGAGTATTATCCCCTATACCTACTAAATTTATTAATTCTTCTTTAAAACTTTTATAAGTTATTTTATATTTTTTAAATTTGTTAACCAAGTCTTGATTATTTTTAAGTATTGCAAGTAATAAATGTTCACTACCTATATATGGATGCTTTAGTTCACTCATTTCTTTTTGTGCATCTACTAAAACTCTTTGTGCTTCTTCACTAAATTTTCCAAACATAAATATCCTCCTCTTATTAATTCTATGATACTTATGATATATTTAATAAAAATTATTCAAAAAAAAGAAAAAACAGACTTTTTTTAAAGTCTGCCTTATATCTTATTATTTCTTTTTAGTTGTATTTTTCTTAGTCCCTGTTGTTTTCTTAGAAGTTTCTTTTTTCACACCAGTAGTTTTTTTAGCAGGAGTTTTAGTTTTAATTTCTTCTTTCTTTTCTTCCTTAACTACTTTTGTTTCTTCTTTAACAGGTTCTTCTTTTACTTCAACTTTTTCTTTTTTTACCTGTTTTTTTGTATCTTTTCTTGTTACAGAAAGAACTACAAATAATACAAGCATTACAATTACTACTGCAAGTACTACATATGATAATGCTGAAATATAATTTCTACCTACTACCATAATTAATACAAAGAATACAATTAATAATCCTAAGAAATATTTATAAATATATTTAATCCATTCTTTATAACTTACATTTTCACGTTGTAATCCAAGTAATACAAGAATACTTGTTGGTGAAATTAGTAAGAATAATGAATAAATAACTTGGAATATAACTGCAAGTACAAGATAGAATTTTGTATCTGTTATTGTATAAGTAATTGTTGATAATGTAAATTGTGTAGCATATGTATAATCTGGATATACTACTGAAGATAATGCAGATAATGTTGTTCCAGATAGAACTTTATCTGTCATACCAGCAATACTTGTAATTATTGTTGTATAGAATCCTGAATTGTAAACACCAACTAATACTAAGTTAGCAAGAATTACTATCATAGCATATGGTAATGCTCTTCTTATTCCACTTGCGATAGATTCAAGTAATCCATCAAATTTAATTTTGTAAATTATTGATAATATTACTGTAGTTACTACTAATAATACAATAACATTATATAAAGTCCATTCACCAAATGCAGTAAGTGTTGAACCTAATATTGCATTAAATAATGAAACATCAAATACTTTAAAATCAGTTAATGTTTTATGGAAATTTGTGAATCCTCCAAATCCAAAGTATCCATTCCAAGATACCATACCAAGTATTAGAAATACGATAATTACATCAAATGCAATCATCATTGGTAATCCTTTTTTAACTTCTTCTTTTTCTAAATTTGTTTTTTCTGGCTTGCTTGTTAATATTGTAAATAATATTAATGAACCAAGTCCAAGTACTAATATAACTATTTTAGCAATTATATTAGATGATACTGTAGCACTCATTATTTGATTTACATAATTTGTATATAATGAACCAGCACATCCTAAAAGTATTGCACCTACAGTTGATGCGATAGATGTTTTACTATCATAACCTAATTTTTTAGCAATATCTATAAAAGCTGGAACAAAGATAAGCATAGGCATAACGTCACCTATAACAGCTGTCATAATTCCAAATGTTAATATGCTTATTACTAAAAATAAACCTTTTTTCTTTTGAAATTTAACTGCAGTATTATTAATAACTGCTTCATATTTACCAGTTTTCTTAAGTACTGCATAAAATACACCAATACTTAAAATAAATATAAATGCACTGATAAATACACTAAATGATGTTAATCCATTTGATATAGAATCAACAAAGTTTATTGGATTAATAGTTCCCTTTTCAATACCTGATGTATAATAACCAATTGTTGAACTAGGGATTAAAAAACTTACTATTATTGCTGCTGCTAAAACTAACAATAATACTTTAAAAATATTATATTTTTTCATTTTTCCTCCTAATTTTCTGTAGTTTCCTGTGGTCTCATAAGTGGATACATAACTACATCTCTTATATTATCGCTATTTGTTAGAAGTTGAACCATACGGTCAATTCCCATACCCCAACCAGATATTGGTGGCATACCATATTCCATAGCTCCTATATAATCATAATCCATATCCATAGCTTCTTCATCACCGTTTGCTTTATTCATAGCTTGTTCATGAAGTCTCTTTTCTTGTTCTACTGGATCCACAAGTTCTGAGTAACCATTAACAATTTCAACTCCGTTTATAACAAGTTGGAATCTATCTGTTATTTCTTTGTTATCATCATTTGCTCTTGCAAGTGGCGATAAACTCATTGGATGCTCTGTTAAATAAACAGGTCCTAGCATATGTGGTCTTGCAACCTTTTTGTATAAATAGTCAACAAGATTTCCATATCCTAAATTTTCAATTGGTGTTTCACTATCAAGTTCAATCTTATCTTCTTTAATCTTACTTAATAGTTTTTCCTTAGTATTATATTCATTAATATCAATATTAGAATATTTCATTATTAAATCTCTAAATGAAACTCTTCCCCATTCTCCAGATAAATCTACCATTTTATCTCCGATTTGAATATTTAATGTACCAAATACTTTTCCGATTACTGTTTGAAGTAATTCTCTTATAAATTTCATATTATCTTCATAATTATAATATGCTTGATATGCCTCAATCATAGTGAAGTCTTGTAAATGGGTAGCATCCATTCCTTCATTTCTAAAACATCTTGCTATTTCATATACCTTTGGAATACCTGCGATTACTGATCTTTTCATGTAAGTTTCAGGTGCAATTCTTAAATATACATCCATATCAAGTGCATTATGATGAGCCATAAATGGTTTTGCAACAGCACCACTTGGTTTATTGTTTAGAATTGGTGTTTCAACTTCATAATAACCTTTACTATCTAAGAATCTTCTAAGTTCTCTAATAAAGTTCATTCTAATTAAGAAATTCTTTCTAGTATCTTCATTCATAATCATATCTACATATCTGTTTCTATAGCATAACTCTTTATCAGTTAAACCATGGAATTTTTCAGGTAGTGGTTTTAATGCTTTACCTAAGAATTCAAAACTAGATGCTCTTAAAGTTTTTTCACCAGTATGAGTTGTGAATATTTCACCTGTTGCACCTATAAAATCACCAACATCAAAGTTTGATTTGAAAAATTGATATCTTTCTTCGCCAACAAGATCAACCTTTATAGAAATTTGTAAATCTGCTTCAATATCTCTTACTTTAATGAAACTCATTTTACCCATTTTTCTCATGAATACTATTCTACCTGCAACACTAACATTATCAGTACCATCTTCTAAATTAGATGCTTCTTTTAGTGTATGAGTAATTTCATATCTTTCAGGATAAGGATTACATGTTTTTCTAATTTCATCAACCTTTTGTCTTCTAACAATTTCTTGCTCTGTTAACTCTCTCATTTTTTCACCTCGAATCCTCTTTTATTATACCATAAAAAAAGGGAAAACCAATAGTTTATTACTATTTTTTCCCAAATTTAATCAGAATTTTTATAATCCAATAATACTTTTTCTAATTCTTCCTTTGTTTCACATTTAAATATTTTATTTTTTATTATTGCTGAATCTTTCATTCCTTTTATATACCATGCTGCATGAGTTCTCATTTCAAGTATGGCAACCTTTTCATTTTTTATTTCAAGTAAATATTTCATATGTTTTAAACACATATCGATTTTTTCATTTTTTGTTTGTTCACCTAAAATTTCATGTGTTTTTAAATAGTGTGATATCTGTTTAAAGATGTATGGATTACCTAAGGATGCTCTTCCTATCATTATTGCATCACAATTGGTTTCATTAAACATTCTAATAGCATCATCTACTGATTTTATATCACCATTACCTATTACTGGAATATTAACATTTTCTTTTACTTTTTTTATTATGCTCCAGTCTGCAAGTCCTTCATAACCTTGCGCTCTAGTTCTTGGATGAACAGTAATTGCACTTGCACCTGCTTCTTCTACTATCTTTGCTATTTCTACTGCGTTAATATTATTTTTGTCCCATCCACTTCTAATTTTAACAGTTACAGGACATGGTACTGCATTTACTACTGCTTCTACAATTTCTTTTACTTTTTCTGGATTTTTTAAAAGTGCTGCACCTGCTTGTGCCCTTAGGGCCACCTTTGGAACAGGGCATCCCATATTAATATCTATAATATCTGGATGCATTAATTCATATACTTTTTTAGCCGCAATAACAAAACTTTCTTTATCACTACCAAATATTTGCTGAGCAATTGGCCTTTCTTCTTCTGTCATATAAAGCATCTTTTTTGTTTTTTCACTATCATACATTAATGCTTTATCACTTACCATTTCTGCGAATAAAAGTCCCGCACCATATTCTTTAACTATTCTTCTAAATGCACTATTACATACTCCAGCCATAGGTGCTAAACATACATTATTTTCTATTTCTAAATTACCTATTTTAAACATTAATTAACCTTCTTACAATGATATATTTTATTTGTTTTTTCATTATATATAGTTGCATAATTATCGTCATATATTTTTGCTTTTATATATGCATTTTCTTTTCCTTTATCATCACCATTTACAATTTGATGATCTATTCTTAACTTAAATTCATACGTTGTAATGCCATTATTATATTCTCTTGAATTAATGAAATATGTTCCATCTAAATAATTTTTGTTAGTGGAATCATTATATTTTTTCCAAGTAAATGTTTTATCTTCGTTAAATTTTGCAGTAACTACGTAATATGAATAATTAGAATATGAACAATTCCAAGTACCATTTAATTTTGATGAACCACTACCAACCAAAGTAAATACAACTACAACAAAAATAATAATCATATGAATTATTGTCATTATAATTGAAATTATAAGTCCTGCGAATGACAAACTTTTATATTTTGAATCATTTCCAGTTTTAGATTTATATTTACTACACTTACAAATGGATATAATATTTAAAATTAATCCTATTACTGGGATTATAAAACTAAATATCATACCTAAAATAGATATTACCTGTGCATTATCTTTTGTTTCATGTTCTTCCTTAACTTTACCATTTACTGGATAACCACAAGAAGTACAATATTTACTACCTTCATCTATATTTTTTCCACATCTAACACAATACATAAAAAACACCTCTTTATAAGTATAACAAAAAAAGGGAATTATTTCATCCCTTTATTAATTATAAATTCTACACCATTCTTTTTATTTTTAGCAATAACTTTATATCCTATCAAATCGCAGTTGCCTTTTACGATTGATAAGCCAATACCATTTTCACCTTTCTTTCCTTTTTTGTAGGGTTCAAACATTGAAGAAAGTATTTCTTTTTCAATTGGTTCGCCGTCATTAAAAAATATGATTTTATTTTCTTTTATAGTTATTACTATTTCACTTTTAGCATACCTAACAAAATTACTAAGTATATTATTTGTTATTGATTCCCACATATCAGGTGTACCATCGTAAAATATATCTTCTTTATCACATTTAACTAAATAGTTTATATCATTTCGTACTATCTTAAATTTATCAATAGTACTATTTATCGTAGTAATAATTTTCGTTTTTATATCGTTTTTATAGGAGTTTTGTAAATATGTAATTTTATTTAATTCTAATAGGGTTTTTACTTTATTTTCTAATTTTTTAATTTGTTCTTCGCTTACATTAATGACTTCATCATAGGGTTCAATTCCGTCATGATAAGCTTCTATGTATGATTTTATAACTGTAATAGGTGTTTTAAAATCGTGTGATATATTTTGATACATTTCACTTTTATATTTATCCTGAGATAATATAATTTCTTTCATTTCATCTATAGTTTTATCTAGTAACATAATTTCATCATCAAATTCATATTTGCTTTTTGCTACATAAAATTTTTCATTATTCATATTGTCAACTTTTAGTTTTAATTTTTGAAGTCTATTTACAACTATTCTTGACCATAAAAATAGTAAGATAAGAATTATTGCAAATGTAATTATTACAATTGGAATAACTATTCCAAGTGAATTTCTTCTAATAAATTTAATATAACTATCAGTTGTTATTGCAATTGTTTTATAATTATTTCCTTTATGATTTACAGAATAATAGTAATTATTTCCTTTATATACGAATTTTCCTTGATCAGTTACAATATACTTTAATAGTTTTTGATAATCATCAACACCTAATATATTTTTGTAATCTTCACTAATTAAAATTCTATCATCACTATATATAATGTACGCAATATTTTTATATTTTTTAGTTAATGAATCTTCTTTTTCTATCATTTGAAGTGGTTGATCTAAATAACTATATACTGTCTCTTCGAAAAAGGGTTCAAGTGATTTAGGCAGTACAATAATTATAGATACTATCATTACAAGAAGTGCAGTTAGAGTTATTACAATTAATTGATTTGATAAACTTGTCTTTTTATTATTCATGATAATCTATATCCAAATCCATAAACTGTATTTATATTAAGATCATTTAATTTTTTTCTAAGTCTTCTAATTGAATCATCAACTACTCTGTCACTTCCATAATAATCGCTTCCCCAAACTTCATTTAATATCATCTCTCTTGTAAGAGGTTTATTTTTATTATTTACTAGATATAATAACAAATCAAATTCAAGTGTGGTTAAGTTTATTTTTTCTTCTTTATAATATACCGTTCTTTCAATGGTGTTAATTTCATAATCATTATATTTTATCTTATGAAAATCTTTACTGTATACACGTTTTATTATATTTTTCACTCTAAGTACTAATTCTTTTGGAGAATAAGGCTTTGCAATATAATCATCACATCCTAATTCCAGTCCCATAATTTTATCTATTGATTGATCTCTAGCTGAAGAAAATATTATTGGAACTTCTTCATCTTGAAGCCTTATTGCTTTAATTATGTCATAACCTGTGACATCATCCGCAAGCATTATATCGAGTATCCACAAATTAACATTATTTTTATCATTTATAAAATCTAGTGCATCTTGACCCTTAGTAAAGGTTTCGACAATAAAATCTTCCTTCTCAAGATAGTTTTTTATAAGCTTGTTTAAAGCCTCTTCATCTTCTACAAGTCCAACCTTATACATGAATCATCAACACTCCATTTCACATTTATTATAACATTATTTCCCTCTTTTTTCTAGTACACACCACCTCCTTTAATGTGATATATTTTATCAGAACTTTCAGCAAGTTCTTTTGAGTGAGTAACAACTATTACTCCTTTACCTTGTTTTGCTAATTTCTTAAATATATCTATTATCTTTTTTTCAGTATCTTCATCCAAATTACCAGTAGGTTCATCTGCCATAATAAACGGTATATCTGTAACTAAACATCTTGCGATTGCGACTCTTTGTTGTTCTCCTCCTGATAATTTTAATACTGTTCTAAATGCAGCACTATTATCAATACCAAGTTCATTTAATTTACTTAATATCTTTTCTTTTTTATCTTCTTTACTTAATTTTATTCCCGCAATATCAAGTGCTACCTCAACATTTTCAAAAGCGGTCATATATGGTATTAAATTATAACTTTGAAATATTATATTTACATAAGAATTTCTATATTTGTTATATCCTATTTTTTTAATGCTTTCTCCATTATATAATATATCGCCTTCTTCTATAGTATCAAGTCCAGAAAGAAGTGATAAAAGTGTTGTCTTACCCGAGCCACTTTGTCCAAGTATTGAATAAAATTTACCGCTTTCAAACAAGCAAGATACATTGTCTAATACTTTTTTCATTTGCATACCATCTTGATAAAAATGGGATAAATTAACTACTTCTATCTTATTCATTTTTTATTCCCTCCTCGATAATATGTCCTTTGGATCACTATGTAATATTTTTATTGAAGGTACAATCATTGATACAAGTATGATTCCATATCCTATTACAAATAGTAATGCTATATCTTTAATTGTTACACTAACATCTATACTATCTATTGTTTTAGAAGTACCAAGTCCTGTCATCTTTCCAACACTCATATCTTCTCTTTTGTTCATATTTCTATTCATTACTGCACCATTACCTCTGTTACCAGATACTGATGTATTCATTTTTTCAGTAACAGTTGTCTGATTTTCAAGTAACGTATCTGCTAGTTTTTGACTTACTAGTAATGATGAACCTATTGATGTAATGAATGCAAATGTAGCAATTATTACAAGTTCTATTATGAATTGTCCTATTATTTTCTTTCTCTTTTCTCCAAGTGAAAGTAGTACACCAATTTCATAATTTCTATCTTTTAAAGAGTTTATTACCATTAAACTTATTACTACTATTGACGCAATTACAACAATAACAAGTACTGTATTTGAGAATTTTGCAACACCTTCTATTGATGAAATCATTTGTTCATATGATTCATTATCTATATCTAATGTTAAATTTCTATCTGAAAAATCTGTTACTAATTTATTTGCTTCTTCTTTAAATTTATCTGCATTTTCTGGATCATCAAGATAGAATACTGCTTTACTTACTTTATAGTTACCATCATTATATTCCTCTTCTGTTAATAGTTTTGCACCTGTATTTGTATTAACATATATTAAGTTATAGTTATTATTAAACTTATCTGTTTCAGAATTTTGATAAATACCAATTATTTCAAGTTCTACATCTTTATCATCACTTGATGTAATAGTTATCTTGTCACCAACTTTTAAATTATTTTCTGTTGCAAGTTCATAAGAAATAATTACTGTATCGTCTTTTGTTTCATCAAATGCTTCTCCACTAGTTAATTTTATTGTACCATTTACATAATTATCTTCTAGTTTAAATGTATTTATTGCTTTTACCTGAAGACCTGAATTCATTTTTTTATCAAATCCTGGTCTATCATTATTGTTATCATCTTTAGAACTTTCATATAAACTAAATGACTTTTCTGTAGCATTTACATTAAAATAATATTTTACATCTGTTACATAACTAATTTCTTTTAATTTATTAACATCATTTAAAGTTGCAGTACTTTCATCCATAGCATTATGCATATTCTTCATATCATCTTTTTTGTTTTCATCAGTAGATTGTTCATTATCTTTATTGTTCATAAACTCATCTCTGATTTTTTCCATATTGGTTTGAAGTATAACTTCACTACCAAGTGAAACTCTTGCCATCTTCATTGATTCTTCTGTTGCATTTTTTATTGATATTGAAGATAAAACTAAGTTAGCAACTATAAACAAAAATAAGAAAAATATAATTGTTTTTGACTTTCTTCTAGTAACACTTATTTTTGCTCTTTTTAACATTTATTTCCTCCTTACACTTCCATAATAAAAAAATATTATGTTAGAAAAACAAATTAATTGTGTGAAATTGTGTGAATATATTTTGCAGTTACTACATATCTTATTTGATTATTACTTGTACATGTTATTAAAGTTAATATTTTCTTATCGTATACATTATCTAAAATACTTTTATTTTTTATGTTTACTTTAGATATATCATACACTTTAAATAAATACTCATAATTAAAATCACTAACTATTATTTCATCATCTTTATTTAATTTATAAAGATTTGAAAATACATATTTATTATTGTGACCCGCAAGTATTATATTTCCATATTCACTTTCTAGTGTTTCCTTATTACTAATCATAAGAACTAAATTTTGATTTAATATTTCATTATAATCACCATATTTTATTAACCATTTTTTATTTTTAAAAGAAATGTATCCATCATATTTTCTATTTATATTATTTTTTTCTATTAATAAATCTACATTATCATCATAGTCTTTTACCTCTTTAAAATTGTTTATTATAAAAAAAGAAGAGATAGTTATAATTATTAAACTAACTATCTTTTTTAACATAATTATATACTCCTATTCCAAATAAAACTATAAATGAAACTAAATACATACTGTTTTGTTTACTAGTAACTGGCATAACTGTTTTATCATTTGTAACATTTATGTTTGAATTACATGTACTATCATTTACATAGAACTTATATTCATCATTATTTAGTATAAATCCACTTGGAACCTTTATTTGCCTAATATAATATTCACCATATGGTAAGTTATTTATGATAACCCTTCCTTGTGTGTCAGTTTTACCATTAAACACTAAATTTCCATCTTTATCTACCACATTTATCTCTACATTTTCTAGAAAATTACCATCTTTGTCACTAGTAATGTAAACTAAATCACATCTAATTTTTTCATTTACAAGTTTTATGTTACCTATTACTACCTCTTCATTTTGATTATTATAATTTAGATTAGCTTCATAAAAATTGCTATCTAATTTATAACCTGTAAGCGTACTAATTTCTTTTACATAATATTTTCCTAAAGGTAATATTTTAGATTCATTATTATTTTTTTCATCCGTTTTAATCTTCTCAATTAAATTTTTATTTGAATCATATATTCCAATAACTACTCCTACTAAATCATTACCATCTTCTGATACTTTTTTTATTTTTATCTTACCTTTAGTTTTTTTATCATATAAATCTACTTTAAATACACCATCTGATAATTTTATATCATCATTAATTGTTATAGTTGTTTTTTCTTTATTTAAAGAGTATCCAAATGGAGCCTTTATTTCTTCTAAAGTATAAACACCTTTTGGTATAGTTATATTAGATATACCAGTTTTATCTATAACAATTTCTTTTACTTCTTTTGTTTCATTATTGATAAGTTTATATTTTGCATTCTTATCCTTAATTAACTCTTTTGTTTCAATATCTTTTTTTGAAAACTCTATTTTTGCATTATCAACACTAATATTAATATTCCCACTATTTAATGATGGATGACCAAATACTACTATTTTCTGACTATTATATCTATCAGCTACATAAACAGTTGTTTCTTTATCATTAAAATTCTTTTGATTAAAATAGATTGTTCCTTTTCCAAACTTATTAGTATTTATATTAATAGTATTTCCATTTACTGTATAGGCTATATCACCATTTATATCATAATTTGAAAGTACATTATTATAATCTACTAATGTTAATTCTTTACCAAATTCACTGGTATAACTACTATTTATAAATGATGGGAGTTTATCATGATTATTAACAAGAGTCATAATCTCATTTTTTTCTCCTTCTACATTTAATGTTTCACTAGAAAAGTCTCTATTTTGTTTCCAAACAACTGTATCTTCACTAAAAAGCCATATTAATTCTTGAGTAGCCATATAATATTTTAAATTATTATGACCAGGGTACTCATATCCATAATACGCAATTAGTTCCATCTTTCTTTTAACATCTTCACTAAACCCACTTTTACTCCAATCACTATATGAGCTATATGTATGAACTGTTATTGGTTTACTAGGTTCAATACAATAACCCATTTTTCCATTTAAATATCTAAATGGAAGACCACCATATGTTACAAGATTTCCGTTCTTGTAATGATATGCCCAGACTCCCGTATAATTTGTCTCTAAATAAGAGTCATCCGTGAGAGCTTTTGCATCTTTACTGCTGAATAACAACCCACTTATTATTCCTACAACAATTAGAAGAATTTTTTTCTTCATTTCAATCACCTCATATATCTTATTAGCCATAAAAATTAAAATTCCCCTAAAAAATAGAAAAAAATTGAAAAAAAGTTGAATTTTTTTCACATTTTTAATGAACTTTGACCCTTTTTGATAAAATTCTCTTATTTTTCTTAAATTAATAATTCATTTTTTTCTATCAAAATTAATTTAAAATTATCGTAATAATACCATTTTTATCAATACTACCTATAATATATTCTTTATTACTTTTTATCTTATTAGTACTTTCAATTTTATTTATTAAGTAATCACAATTTAATGAAAGTAATGTTTTAAAGACTATAAATACTTCTTCATTTTGTATAATCATATTTTCTCCTTTCATATATTTATTCTCCAAAGCATAACTTTTTTCCACTAAATATTAAAAAAAATTGATATTTCTATCAATTTTCTTAATATATTTCTTTATCCAAACTATTTTTAAAACTATCAAATGCTTCTTTAGCAGTTTCTTCATCTAATTTATGTAAATTAATTAAATCTTTATTGTTTCCTTTTATATATTCATAAATTATATCATCTCTAAAACCTATTTCATTTGCTTCCTCTTTTGTATTTGCATAATAAACTTCTTTTATATTAGCCCATATAATAGCTGATAAGCACATTGGACAAGGTTCAGCACTTGTATAAAGAATACATCCTGATAGATCATGTGTATTAAGTACTTTTGATGCCTCTCTAATTGCATTAACTTCTGCATGCGCAGTTGCATCTTTACTTTTTAAAACTGTATTATGCGCTCTTGATATTATCTTACCATCTTTAACTATTACTGCTCCAAAAGGTCCACCATTCACAAAATTTTCTTTCATATTAATATTTGCTTCTTCAATCGCAACTTTCATATAGTCATTATTATTCATATTTATCCTCTTTTCTATTTTTTATACTGATAATAAAACTCAGATATTTCAATATTTCCATCAGTACTATTTGGATTATATGATGCAACATAATATTTATATACACCCATATTTTCTGGTACAGAATTATATTCTTTATTATCAGAGTTATATATTAGATAGTAACTTGAATCATTATAATCAAAATCATCAATAAATATATATAAATCTGATTTTAATAAATATCCTTTTATCCAATTTTTACTATCCTTCATAGACTTTTCAATATTATTTTACGCCATATTTGTCATAGTATGCGTCAATAGCGGATTTAAGCTTATCATCAATTATAACCTTGCCCTTATATTCCTTATTGTAAAGATGCTCTACAACTTCTGCCATTGTAACGATAGCAGTTGTCTTCATTCCGTATTTCTCGCTGATTTCTGTAAGCGCACTCTTCTCTCCCTGACCTCTTTCCATACGGTCAACAGAAACAACAAGTCCAATCGGATTTACATCTCCTTGAGCCTTAATTATTGGAAGTGTTTCCTCGATTGATGTACCAGCTGTTGTAACATCTTCAATAATAACAACTTTATCACCATCAGAAATAGGACTTCCAAGAAGAATACCCTTATCACCGTGGTCTTTTACTTCTTTTCTGTTTGAGCAATAGCGAATGTCTTTGTTATATTTTTCACTAATTGCAATAGTTGCAGCAACGGAAAGCGGAATTCCCTTATATGCTGGTCCAAAAAGAACATCAAAATCAAGTCCGAAAGTTTTGTTGATTGCTTCAGCATAATACTGTCCAAGCTTTCTAAGCTGTGCACCTGTTCTGTAAAATCCAGTATTTACGAAAAATGGTGTTTGACGGCCGCTTTTTGTAACGAAATCTCCGAATTTAAGTACCTGACAATCAACCATAAATTCAATAAACTGCTTTTTATATTCTTCCATGAAAAATCCTCCATTTTTCAAATTTTAATTTCAATTTTTATTATAACATAAAATTTGTGCTAATCCAACCTTTTTAATGACATTTTATTCGAAAATACAGCAAATCGTTTTCACTACATTCCTATATACTCTATAAATAAAAAATCCTCGAAAAATAACTTCGAGGATTTTTTGTGTATTCAAATAGAATTTTAATATTACTGTGCAGTATCAAGTTCAATAATTTTTCCGTCAAATTTTTTCTCATAAGTTGATAGAGCATTTCTAACCATATTAAATAATACTTCGTAAACACCACCATATTTTTTAAGTGTGCAAACACTTCTATAAGAATAGCTAAGGCGTTTACAACCTTCAGCTTTTCTATTGTATTTAAAATCAAGCATGGCAAGTTGATATAAGGTATAGGAGTATGAATATACAAGCGAAATCTTTTCAGATTCCATATCAAATTCTTCTTTCATAATATCCAAAGCATTAGTGTAAGAAGATATAGCAGATTGATACATTCTTGCTCTGAAATAAGCATCAGCAAGATTTATATA
>ERZ773208.1380-NODE-1380-length-19541-cov-10.347018_pt1 | contig 19541 bp, 15 predicted proteins | sample MGYA00581006_ERZ773208 | MGnify/ENA primary metagenome ERZ773208 (study PRJEB29015, sample SAMEA2737793) | human gut metagenome | biome: human gut; feature: human-associated habitat; material: faeces | place: China | collected 2012 ... | reverse complement strand
TACAGAACCACTTCCTATTTCATCTAGTGGACATTTAAGAATATTTAAATCTCTATTTAATAGTGAAGTATTAAGTGATATGAATTTTGAAATCATTGTAAATTTTGGTTCACTTATCGCAATTTTAATCCTATATAGAAAGGAAATAGCAAGTATTATTAAAGATTTCTTTATGTTTATTAAAACTAAAGAAAAAAAATATAGTGTTAATTATAAATATGCTTGGCTTATAGTAGTTGGAACAATTCCAGCGGCTCTTTTAGGATTAATTGTAAAAGATTTTATAGAAGAATACTTTACTACTAAACTTGTTGGACTTATGCTTATAGTTACTTCTATATTACTATTTATGATAAAAGACATAAAAGGAAAAAAAGAAAAGAAAGATATGACTTATTTAGATGCACTTAAAATTGGACTTTTCCAAGTAGTTGCTTTACTTCCTGGAATAAGTAGAAGTGGTGCGACAGTTGTAGGTGGTATGAAATCTAATCTAACTAGAGAAACAGCGCTTAATTATTCATTTATGCTTTATATTCCAATAAGTGTTGCAAGTATGGTACTTGGAGTTAAAGATTTAATAACTGCTGGTAATCTTGGAACACTTGCTATTCCATATTTAATAAGTATGATAGCAGCTGGTATAGTAACATATTATGCAGCTAAATTATTTATAGATATTATGAAGAAAGGTAAATTAATATATTTCTCAATATACTGCTTTATAGTGGGACTTGTAGTATTTATAATATTTTAATTAAACTACCAATTGGTAGTTTTTTATATAACAACATAATTTTATAAAACAAAAAGACTATAAGATATCTTATAGTCTTTATATTATTCAAAATCTGATTTATCTGCTAAATAATAATATAATGTATCACCATCTATTATTTCAAATTTAGATCTATTATCATCTAGCTTTATATACACGATTGTTCTATTTGTATTATTTCTAACATCTAATAATTCTCTAAAGCTACTTACTTTAATGGCATTTTCTTTAGTAGATGTCTCATGTTCTGCTTCTGTAATATAAGAGTCATATTGTCTTAAAATTTTATTAATAAATTTATCATATTTACTTATTTTCTTTGAAATAGATATTTTTTTATTAACTAGACCTATTACCAATATTAATGCAATAAGATCACATACAATTGCGGAAATATATAATACAAAATTAGTTGGTGTATTTGTTGATGTTCCATCAAATGAACTTGATTTTATAGATGGAGCACTCTTAGATATATTAATCATTTGTTCTGATAATGGTATATCTAAATACATTACTTCTGCTTTTGATATATTGTTTAATCCTTTATATTCACCATTATATTCAACATAATAATTTATTCTTAGATTACATTTAGCACTAATCCCATATTTTGTTTTAAATTCATTAGTAATTTTATTATATTTTGAATAATCAATTTTATAATTTTTTACTTTACTAATAATAGTTCCATTACCCGAATCTTTTGCTTTTTCATCAATTACTTCTGTATTTTTATAAATTACCTTATTACTATCATCTGGGTCAACAATAGTTATTATTGCTTCTGCTTTTGTTTCAGTATTATATTTTAAACTATCAGCAAAGCTATCTGTGTAACTAAAAGTAACATCAATATAATCAATTATATTAGATATGTATTGCATACCTTCATCAAGAAATGCAGAATTATAATATGAATCATCATCAAGATATACTTTATAATTCGTTGTTGCAGTTTCTTTATAATCAAGCTTCTCATATTTTCTTAATCTATATGATCTATCAGCAAGTACTATAGAAGCCAATACAAGAAATATAATCATAATTACTGAAATTACATTTTTTTTAGAAGTTTTTTTCATACTTATTCTCCTATTCTAGCGCTTCTCTTAACCAAATACTAGGTAAACCTATATATTTTATTCTAAAGGATACGGTACCTATTACATCACTTTCTTTTGCTAGATTGTCATCTACTTGGTCATTATTATCGCCTTTTGTTCTGAAATATAATTTATTGTTACGTGTTATTATTTTATATACCCTATGTGAAACAATTTTTTTATCATATCTAAAAACTAATATTTCACCCTTTTTAATTTGTTTAATTTCTTTACTATTAGTTCTTCTAGCAATTATTACATCTCCTCTATAAATATAAGGATTCATAGAGTTTGATCCAATTACAAACATCTGATATTTTATTAATCCAGAATTAAGTAAAATTATCAACAATAAAATAGAAACTACTACTATAGATGATATTCTACCTCTTTTGGTCATATTTGGAGATGGTAATATTCTTTTAGAAGGACTCATCAAAATAAGACCTATTATAAGTGGTAATGTTATTTCAAGTACAGAATTAATATAAGGTCCAAAATTAGGAACTATTGGCACTACAAATATATATAATTCAGTTATAATTCTATAAATAATACAGTTTATTACATTACTTTTTGAACATAATATTGATAAAAATATATTTCTAGCAATACTAACTAAAATAACAAGTCCGATATATTCATATAAATCATCACTTACACTAAGGTTATATAAATAAAATTTAGAAAATGAATCATATATTATAAAAACTATACAAGATAATACTATAATTATTTTATTATTGTTAGATCTATTAATATATATTGATCTAATAAATTCCATTAAAACAATATATATCAAGGTTGGAATTATATTATATATTAAATTTGTAAAACCAAATGAATATATAGTTTTAGCGAAACCTGTAAATAGTCCTCCAACATATATGAGTATAAAATAGAATAATAAACATATCATGACAGTTTTTAATGTTTGTCTATATTTAAAATCATTTCTTATATCTAATCTAAATACACTATAAAGTGCAACAAAACTAACAAATAGAAATATTATCTGTAAATCATTTTTAAATACGTTACCGTAAAAAAAGCCTGTTATAATTACTAATAACATGAAAATTTGTATTGTTAATAATTGTTTGAAACTTTTTTTCATATTTTACCTCTTTATTCCTTTTTATCAGTTTTCTTTTAAATACACAAACAGATACGTAAATAAAATAATATATATTATCTTAAATTATACGTATCTTATATGTATTTTTTTATACATGAATGTACATTCGAGTAGGTTATGTGTGGTTGGTTTTTTTATTTAAAAATATTAATTATTTGCGTCTTGAACGTATGTAATTGTATATTCAGGAGCAGTTACTGTTACATCTGAAGTTGCTAAAGTTTGAGCTTCAGCTGATTTAACATATTCAACTTCTATAGTTATTTCTTTTTTTGTTGGTGTTGATGCATTAGTAGCTTTTGCTAATTTATCACCTTTAGCAATTGTAGTTGTAGCTCCATCAGAATATTTGATTGTATATTTTAATTGTGTACAGATTGCTGAAGCTTCATCAGTTTTATCTGAAGTACATTGAAGTTGTGGAACAGTTGGAGTATTATCAATTATAGCATTAATATCACCAGCATTTTCAATATCAAATGTATATGTTATTTTATCCCCTGGAGCTTTTAATGTTCCTAAATTACCACCTAATGTAGTTGCACTAGTCTTAGCAAAATCTCCTGTTTCTGCGTATCCTTCTGCAACTCCAGTTTTTTTATCGCTAAAATGAATATCCCATTTTGTTGATGCAACTTTTGCAGTTCCATTTATTGTTAATTGTTGAGTTAATACAGCATATGCTACTGTTATTCCTATTAGGCCTACCGCTAAAACACCTAATAGAACATTTTGTACTTTGTTATTCATAATTTTTTATTTCTCCTTTTTTTAGTTTTTTTGATTATAATTTAATACTGCAGCTATATTTGTTATATCAACTTCAGCACTTGGTACTGCTGACATTGAATTTTTTAATGATAGGGTAAGTTTTGCTGCTTTTTTCTCACCTTTTTCTAATATATCACCTGTTTTAATTTTGCTTCCGTCAGCATATGTTAATGTATATATTACATTTTCACATACAACTGTTGCCCCGGTTGCATCATTTGATGAACATTCTGGCGTGCTTATTATTGGATCAGCACTTAATTGTGCAGATATTGTACCTTTATTAGCTATATCAAATGTGTAAACAATTGAATCACCTGGTAAAGATAAATTTCCTACTGAACCAGAAATTGTAGTTGAGTTACTTACTATAGTAAGCGGATTATCTTGTGATAATACGGCATTACCAGTCACAGTTGATTTTAAATTTTCAAAATGTATATCCCAAGTATTAGATTTTGATTTTGCGGTTCCGTTTATATTTAATCTTTGAGTTAACTGTGCATAAGCAACAGTAAGACCAAGCAAACTTACTGCTAAAACACCTAATACTACATTTCGAACTCTATTCTCTTTACTTTCCATTCACACTCCTCCTCTATTATAGTTATACCATATTTTTTTATTCTAATCAATCGATAAAATCAACTATTTAATAAAATATTATATAGCAAAAAAAAGATATGAACTATTTTGTTCATATCTTTACTCTATTTTTAAATCTTCATCTAATTCTACACTATTAATACTGTTAAATCTTTTAGTTATTTTATCAGTTGTGGTATGTATATCTTCAACATCTTTACTAACAGTTTGAATACTTCTAGAAAGCTTGTCCCATCTATCTTTATATCTACTAAATTCTACAGATAATTTAACAAGTTCTTCTCTTATTACTTTAGCATATTTATCTCTTTCAGCATTTTTAATAATTACTTCAATTGTAGTAAGCGTACTCATTAATGTTGTTGGAGATGTTATCCATACTCTTTTTTTATAAGCATATTCAATTATGTCATTATGATATGCATTAAGTTCTGCAAATATTGCTTCTGCTGGCAAGAACATTATTGCTTGATCACTTGTTACACCCTCTATAATATATTTATTTGCTATTGCATCAATATGTTTTTTAACATCACTTTTAAATAATTTAGCAGCGGTTTCTCTATCTGATGCACTATATCTTTTATCAACCATTATTCTGTAATGTTCTAGTGGAAATTTTGAATCAATTCCAACGAGCCCAAGTGGTTCAGGAGCAAATAATGCAGCATCTACAATTGTGCTATTTGGAAGAGTATATTGTAAACGATATATCTTATCATTCTTTTCTCCAAATACACTTGTTAATATATGCTTTAAGTTTACTTCACCATATATACCTCTACTCTTCTTATCAGTTAATATTCCTTGAAGTGAAACTATATCGTTAGATAAAGTGTCTATTTTCTTTTGTGCTTCGTCTATTTTACTTAATCTTTCAAGTACTGATGTAAATGTTTTATTAGTTTTTTCAAAATTTTCATCTAATCTTTCATTTACTTTATCATTTATCATATTTAATCTTAACTCTATCTTATTATTTAATGCATTAATTTCTTCATTAAGATTTTTATTAATATCATTTTTAAAATCATAAAGATCTCTTGTTACATTATTTTCAAGTTTACCAAGTCTTTCAGTAATATTTCCTTCATTAATGTTTTTAAATAAACTTATTGTTACAAGTACAACAAGTAAAATTAGTATTCCAATTATTATATATTCCATGTTTATTACCTCCTATTTTATAAATTTATTCGCAAGTTTACTTACTAAATACGCAATTAAAACCATAAATATAACCTGCGCAATTGTATATGGATCTGTTATACTTTCTAGCAAGCTCTTTCCTATAAATCCCCAAAAATATACCATTGGCAATTTACCTATTAACAATGCTGAAAAATATTTTTTAGCATCTATATCAGTTAAACCAGCCGCTATATTAACCGCAAATGCTGGTGTAAATGGTAAAGCAATTAATATAACTAAATTACTGTATGATAATTTATTGATATACTTTTTAAATTTTTTTACCTTATCATTTTTTCCATATTTCTTTTCAAATTTATCTCTTAATTTTCTGCATAAAGTAAATGAAATCATACATCCAATAACAGTTGCAATCCATGATATTAAAAATCCGAAAAGACTACCAAATGTCATTATATTAAGTGCTATAAAAACTGCTAGTGGTAAAATAGGAATCATTGACTCTAACATTATAAGTAAGAAACCTGATATAAATCCCATACTTCCCATTAATCCAGTTATTTTATCTATTAATTCTGTTATAATTGTCTCCATTTTTATCCTCCATTAATATTATAAACCATTTTATTCATAAAAAAAATAAGTTTTTCAAACTAAACTTATTTTTTAAATAAATCCTTCATATCCATCTATTACATTTACTACATCGTATCCCATTATCTCTAAAAACTTACAACATCTTTTACTTTTAAAACCCTCTGTACAATATATGTAATATGTTTCATTTTTATCCAAATACATATGTGGCATATCAGTTAAGTTATTCATATCAATATTTCTAGCATTATATATATGTCCTTTCATATATGCACCTTTAGTTCTTAAATCAATTATATTATACTCTTTTTTTAAATCACATGCTTTTATATTTTTCATATTTTCACCAGTCCACTATATAATATGAGAATTATTATTTAATGGTCACAATAATAGCCTAATACAAAAAAATGCACAAAATATTAAAAATATTGTGCATTTTTACCTTTTTTAGACCCTGTTTTGCACAATAATTGTGCATTTTTTATTCTTCGAAGAAGAAATCATCAAAAAAATCATCGTAATCAGAATTATTTGTAGTTTTATTTTTTTCTTCTGGTTGTTTTATTTCTTGCTTATTATCTTCATTATTTTGTTCTTCTTTAAAATTATTATTCTCTTCTTTTACTTTAAAATTATTAAAATCAACCATATTGCTGTGGATAACTTCATCAATATTAGGATCTTTAGAAATTTTTCTTGTATCAAATAATTTTTCTTCATTATTACTTACTTTTACTTCTGGTTCTTCTTTTTGTTCTTCTACTTTTAAATTTGGTTCTTGAGCTTTATTTTTTTCAGCTTCTTGTTTCTTCTTTTCTTCCTCTTCTTCTTTTTCAAGTTCTGCAATCTTAGCATCTATTTCTTTAATCATTTTGTCAATGTCCATATCAGAACCAATACCTGGCATTCCACCCGGCATTCCACCACCAAATGGATTCATACCAAATGGTGAACCTCCACCCATAGGTGAAGAACTACCATCCATTCCGGCATTTTTTAATTTTTCTTGTTTTTGTTTTCTAACAAATTCTTTTAAATCAAATGTTTTTATTGGAGTCATTTCTCTTTGTGGATAAACAACATTTTTACCATAGTGGTCAGCACCTCTACCAAAACCGAAATCTGTATCCCAATCCATTTTTAGTTTACCTCTAAATGGCGCACATCTTTGTTTGATTAATATAAATTCATCTGCTTTCATTCTTTGAAGTTCTGATACAGTAACAAGAGGTCTTGTTTCTTCTTTTTTATCCTTACCAACTCTAACAAGTTTATCACCACATAATTTACTAATTTCTTCTAGAGCTGATAATTCTCCTGTTAATAAGTATATTAAGTTACCACAATTACCACGAATAGTTTCGGCATCATGATCACCATAATTTTGTTTTAACTGTGCAAAATTCTGGATGATAAATGTAAATCTTATTTGTCTTGAACGTGCTGCTGTAACCATTGTTGTAATATCCTTAAACTTAGGCATGTTAGCAAACTCATCAAGTAAGAAGTTTGTTCTAACCGGAAGTTTTCCACCATGTTGTTGTGCAACATTTATTAAAGATTCATAACACTGTTTAACAAATATAGTAGCAAGTGAATGGTATGTTGTTTTTTCATCTTGTATAATCATAAATACTGCTGTTGGTTTTTCACCTATACTATCCATTTCAAAATCACTTTTAGAAAGCATTTCTGATAAGTTTTTTGTAACAGCTAATGTTTTAACTTTATCCTTTAATACAGATACAATACCACCCTTTGTTTCATTTGGTGCATTAACTGTACCTAAAGCATTTACACAAGCTGGGGATGCTGGATCTTTAGCATTAAAATATTCTTTTAAATAATTTGATGCACCATACTTATCTTCACCCGTTGTCATCATTAAGTTTACACTATTAATATTTATTTCATCTTCATTTGCATCTTCAAATAATGCAAGTGATAAACCTGTTAAATAACTTGCGGCTGAATTTTGCCAAAATGGATCATTTCCTTGACCATCAACAACTATATTAAGTGATAAGTCATTTAATAGTTCATTTGCCTTATCAAAATTTCCTTCTTTTTGATACTTATATGGCAAATGATATGGATTCCAACAATTACCTTTTTGTGGATCACGGAAATTAAGTATTATAATTTGATAGCCAAGTTCTCTCATAATACCAGAGTTATCTTCATAAATTTCACCTTTAGGATCGGATATAATCATTGATTCTCTTGCCTTAACAAGCATTTGAACAGTAGGATTAATAATACCCTGTGTTTTACCTGAACCAGTCGCACCTATAACAAGAGTATGACTTTCACCATTATCAACATAAGCAGCCTCTTTATCATAAACAAGTGCAGTACCACCAGCTTTTGATTCCTTATCAACAAAAGGAACTCTTACAACTCCTTTAGCACTTTTAATTTCTTTATCCTTAGCCCATCTAGCATATCCATCCTCTTTTTTCTCACTAGTATACCCAAAACCTTTTTCTCTTGTAAAAAAGTATGACGAAGTACTACCAAATAAAAATCCAATAGACACAATCCATAGCATTAATGTAACACCTATATATTTTGGGCCTAATGCTGGAAACGGATTAAGTCCCCATGGTGTTCCTTCATTTATAAAAAATGAAAAATTAAGTACACAAATACATATTAAATATAATATAAACAAAGATACAACAGCAAAAGCTATTACATCTTTTTTTTCTGCTCTAAATTTTAATTTCATACAATCAGCATCCTTCCGATTCACTTAAAATAATTATAACAAAAAAAAAGGTAATTTTAAATACCTTTTTAAAGATAATTAATAACCAAAAATTTCTTTTCTATTTTTTATTAATTTATCATTGACTTGCCATTTAGAATAAGCATCTTGGTCTTCAGAAGTTGTTTTTCCGCAGTCTGATCCGCTACATGTTTTACTAGTAGAGCAATATCCAGCAACAACATTAGATCTACTTGTTAACATATAGCCATTGATATATGGATAATAATAACATCCACCTCGAGCAGAACTACCAGGATTGTACCAATAATCACCAATATATGCGTATGTTGACATCATTTCTGATGCAGTTTGAGAATTTTTTACAGGTGATATGCTTGCAAAACTTTTTATTCCTTCTGATAGTGATGAATATGTATAACAAGCATTAATTCCACCAGAATTTGTACATCCAATTCCCCAATAGTTATTGCTTCCATTATTATTTCCTGGCGAAAATCCTTCATTTACAGCACGAACAACAACGAGTTCTGGACTTACATTATATTTTTTTGACGTATCATATATTAGATCTGCATTATTCACAAACATTTGCATAGATGAACCACATGTATTATTTGTACAATAATTCTGTAATTTTGTTGCAAATTCTGCTTTAGAAATAGACGACTGATGAATCATCCAATCATCTGCACTAGTTGAACAAATAACAAATAAATTTGTTGGATCAATAGCAACACCATTTGCATCACTATTAGCATCCAAAAATATAAAATGTAATCCTTCTGTATTATCAGTACTGTTATTTATAGTACCTATTGTATCACCTTTAACTACTGTAGAATCAACTTTTAATCCATTTTTAGCGTCAACATTAGAATATATTGTAAAAAACTTAAATGTTTCATTATCTACATTAATATCATGGCTTATTTTTATTGATTTACCACAAACCTTATCATTACAATTTGAATCTTCAATAGAAACTATTTTACCATTAGCAACCGAATATACATTTGATCCTAAGTTAACCCCAGCAGTTGTTGTATTTAAATCTACACCATTATGATTTTTTCCATTTACTATGCCATATGAATAATTTTCATCAAATGAAACATTAAAATTTTCTGCTATATCAACAGGTTTATTCAAATTATTAACTAATGTTTGATTAATCGCTCCTAAACAAGATTCAACATAATTTTCACTACTACTATTTTGATATTGTAAAAATATATCCTCAAATAATTTTTTGTTTGATAATATATCATTATATAATTGTTCTTTTCTATTTTCTTTAGCTTCGTCACTTAAGCCTTTTATCATACTTTTGAATTCAGGCATATGTTCAAAATAATATTTCATTAAATAATTTTTATAATTATCTTCATCATATTTCCATGTTTTATATTTAATGGTTACTCCGTTTAACGAAATTGAAATATCAGTTATATCAAGTATACCATAAAATATATCCCCAATAAGTTGCGTAATTGTATGTAAAACATCTTGCGCAGCCTCTCCAGCATTATCAAAAAACGAACCAGAATATTCTGAACCAACGATAAAAGCATAAAGTTCTTTGAGTGCTACATTTATAGAATTCCAACTCGTACTTATAAGACCCTCAAGTAAATTTACAATGTCTTTTCCTATATTTTTACCATATGTTTTTAAAAACTCTCCTAATCCCATTGTTTTTTCTTCGCCTTCTCTAGTTGCATTACCAAAGAAATCTGTATGAAATTGATTCCTAGCTAGTTTTCTTAATCTATAAATTTTACCTGCATTATATGTTAATCCATTTTCATCAACAGTTTGTTGTGCTTCATCAAATTTATTTCTTAAATATCCTCTAACGACATTAAATAATCCTGTAGGCGAACCTTCACCAAATACCGATGCATCTATCGCATCTAATGCTTCGACTTCATCATATGCAGTATCATATCCCATACCTTCAGTGTAAAATAAAGTTGACAGTAATAATGGAACATCAAGTCCCGTACCATCATTAGAACATCCATATCTATCACATAAATCATCTAATTCATCATAAAAGGCTTCCTTTGAATCTTGAAAACCAAAACCACTATAAAAATTAGTTAATTTCTCACTAAAATTTGCTGTGCCTGTTATTGCTTCGTCAATATAACCCCAAGCTTCCATTATTGGGCCTAAAATTAATTCTATTACAAAGAATATTAATACTATTAATAATATAAAACCTATTATATATGGCGCAGCTGCAATTAATGCTTTTTTTGCAAATCCACTTATAGTTTGTTTTACAATAGAATCAACTTTACCCTGTGTATTAGTTTTGTTTTTACCACTAATTTTAGAACCAATTTTATCTTTTATACTTTGTTTACTTTCCTGCTTTTGATCTGATTCTGTTTCTTCACTATTAGTTTTGTTTCCATTAAATTTTCTGTTTGAAAAAATATTTCTTTTATTTTTTGCATTATTTATTCTATTAGATGTTTTATCACTGTTTTTGGAATTGGTAGGATTTTTTTTACTATTTAATCCTAATTTTTTACCATTTTTTACTTCATCAATCTTATCTAATCCTTGTGCTAATTTATTTCTAGAATAATTTTTTGCCATTTTTTGAGTAGGACCATGTGTTGGCATAAAGGTACCGCCATCTTTTTTTATAGCTTTTTTACCAAGATTCTTTGGTACACCAAACTTTGATAAGGCATCTGCACCTTCATTTTCTAAAACATCATCTACTCTTTCACGTGATGTCATGGAAGATGATTTTTCATTAGTACCCAATAAAGTTTCTATTGATTCTTCATGACCATCATACTTTTCAAAATCATTGTTCTCTTCCATTTAATCACCACCTTTTACTACTAATTATTTATTATAATCCTCCTCTTGATCCAAATGAATCAAGTTCTGAATCAGTCGCAATTACACTTATCTGCATACGCTTACTTCCGCATACAAATAATGCATCACCTTGATTATAACGTTTAATATTTTCCTTTTCATTATCATTTAAATCTATTAATTTAGATAAATCTTCAACTGCTTGCTTTTTAAGTCCCATTACTAAGTAATATGAAGCATTATCAAATATTGCTTTACCTTGCATTAATACTTCTGGAGCAGCGAAATCACTTGGTTGTTGTGTAATAATTATAGTACCACTATTATATTTACGAGCTCTTCTTTGTACTTGTGCTAAGAAATCAGCACCAAGAGTATTATCGTTACCAAGTAAAGTATGAGCTTCATCTACCTGAAGTACAGTATTTTGATTAGGGTCTAAACATAATCCCCAAGCATATTTTAATATATTAAAGAATAATGCATTTTTAACATTTTTTTCAGCATTTATTAATTCTCTTATATTAAATACAACAAAATTAGATCTAGGACTAATAGTTGTATGTCCATCAAAGTAATGTTCAAGTCCACCAGTTACTAATGGTCTTACTTTTATTTCTAATTTTTCCATTATGTCTCTTTCTCTTGTTGCTTCACCATAAGATAATATTCTTCCTCTTATTGTTGTATAGACATCACTAAATGTTGGAAAATCTTCGCTTGTTAATTTTGTAAAATCAGTTTTAATATTTATATTAAATCTTTGATATGTTTCAACAACAACTTCATTAAATAAAGTTAATACATCTTCTTCTATTGATGGATCATAGTATTTCATAAATGCTTTTAAGGTTTGAAGTGCTTTAGCTAAAACTGCATATCCTAAACCTCTTGATGATTCTTCTTCATCAGCATCAGGTACTATTTCAAGTGGATTAATCATTCCAAATTCTCCACCTCTACCTAAATCAATAAAATCACCATTATATAATCTAGCCATTGGCTCAAGTTCACCTTCAGGGTCAATAGCAATAATTCTATAACCATTTCTAACATGTGATCTTAATAGTAATTTGGCCGCAGTTGATTTACCACTACCAGATGTACCAAGGATAATCATATTAGCATTATTTCTGTTGTGTTCTTTCTTTATTTGATATAAGAATTGATTAAATAAAATTATACCACCAGAAAAGTCTACACCAAGCAAGCATGCTAAACCTTGATCCTTAATACTATCAAATACAAATGGATACATAGCTGCAAGTGTTGGAGATGGAATTGGTGTACCAATTCTATCTTCAATATCCTGTTTTTCAAATATTGGTAAACAAGATTTTAGCACTTTTTCCTGTTCAAATCTTAATGGAACTGCTCTCATTTCCATTGCTTCTAGTGTTGATTTTAATGAAATTTTTCTTCTTTCTAGTTCCTCTTTTGTATCAGCAGTAATCATTATATGCATTTGAAAATCAAATACCTTAGACTGATTAGTAGTTATAACTTTGATAAAGTTTTCTAATGACTCATAATCTTGTCTTATTCTTTCTTGATAAGTTGCATCTGATTCTTTTTGGTATCTATCATATAATTCTATTAATTGTTTATTAAGCATTTTAGATACTACTTCAAATGCAACTGGTATATGCTTTATAACAATTTTAACACCAGCCATACCTGATGTTAAACTAGACAAATAACCAGGTGTTATATATTTAGGATAAGATAGAACTGTTAATATAGTCGCAAACTTATCACTTATTACAAAATCAGCTGTATTAAATGTCATTCCTTTTGGAGCTATTTCCTTTTTAAGAAGCATTTTCAATCACCGTCCCACTTTTATAACTTAAACCACCATTTAAGAAATTATCTAAAATCATTCTTAAATCTTCATTAGAAGTTTGTGAAGCAATAAGTCCACAACTAACTAAATTATTAATAAGTTCCCTTATTCTTTTTTGAATTATTTCTGTATCCTTTTCTTTAAACAATATAAAGTATTCTGTATCAACAATACCATTATTCATAAATAATTCCGCTTTTGATATATCATCCATGATTAATTTTCTATAAACTGGACTCTGTGTATCATTTAATTGTAGTTGTAATTGTGAAATATATAAGTTTATATCAACAGGTCTATCAGCAATAATTAACCAAAATTCATAATCAATAAGATTATAAAATGTTTTAAACTGATCAATTATTTGATTTTGATAATTTTCCTCTAATATAAATATGTTTCTTGGTTGAATTTTAACTCCTGTTACCATTTGTTTATTATCAAGAATAATCATATTATTATTAATATCCTTAACAGATATCCAATTTTCAGTATATATACTACTTGAATTCATTTTTATAACACCAACCTTCCCATTTATAATTTCTTCTTCCATAAAAGAAATCTATTATTTCTCTTATTAATGTAAGTACATTATGATAATTTGGAATAGGAACTACCAAAAATGTACATATAAACAAAGGTGATAAACATAATAATGCTATACTAAAAGTTTCTGGTGAAATAGTAAGCAATAAAATTATTGATACTATAGCACCTATACCAAATAAAGATAAATCGAATCTATTAAACATACCAAATATTAATGTTCCCCTTTTAGCATTTGCAGGGATTAAATAATTCACTATATATCACACTCCTTTTTTATTCATCATCTTTTAATTTGAATTTTGGTTTATCAGAATCTTCATTGCTAGGGGCAAATGTTCTTTCCATCTGATCTATACTTTGTTTAACATCATTTTCGCGTTTTTGTTTTTCCACTTGTTCTTGATTTAAATGTAATCCACCAGTTGATTGAATATTATAATCATCAGGTTTTAAAGGTTCAGATTTTGTATTATTTAAATCAAGATTCAAACTTTCTCCTGAACTTTGTGAAGTTTGTGAACTTGATGACGAGGTTGTCCTAGATGTGTTTGATGAAGTTTGTGAGCTTGATGTCGAAGTTGTTCCAGATGTATTTGATGAGCTTGATGGTTGCATAGGTTGATTTGTAACATTTACTTGAGAGTTACTCTTAACATTAGCTTCATTCATCTTTTTACTTATAGTTCTTGCTTCCTTCATAACAACTTGTTGATCAGCAGTTGCCTTACTAATAACATCATTCAATGTTGAATCTGCTCTACTAAATTCCTCTTGTGCTTTTTCAACATTTGTAGCATATGAATCAACAGATCCAAGAGAACTAGCTTTGTTTGATAAACTATCTAAAACTGATGATATATTAGATGTAAATTTTGCTCCAAAATTATCTTTTGCCAATGCTACACTCAAATCACTCTTTAATTGAGCACCAGTTTGATACATTCCTAAATCTAAATTAGATAAAATATTTGAAAGATCTGATTTTTGTTGACCGCTTGATGAATTCATCTTATTTTCTATTGCAGTTCTTATTTGATTAATAGTTTGATTATCTTTTTGAGCTGTTAACAATTTATTTTGTTTAGAATTATAATTAGTCATCGCTTTTCTTTGTTGTTCTGTGTGTCCATTCATACCATCAACCATCTTACTATAATTATCAACTGTAGCTAATGAGTCATCAACAACATTTCCATTTGAATCAAGAATATTTGCACCAATAATTTTTGACAAACTTTCTCTTGCTTCCGACTTTGCTTTTTCATTTTTCTCCCATGAAGCTTGTTGTTTTCGTACGGCACCTTTGCCACCCTCACTATACATCAATTTATCATATGCTTTAAATGGACTGCTTTCATTTGCAGCTGCTTTTACTGCAGAAGTTGCACTACTAATTCCGTTTTTAATTTTTGATCCAACTTCCGATGTTTTTCCCATACCATTCTTCAATTTTTGAACAGTAGCATTATTACTTATACTTTGACCTAAACCTGTTTGTCCAAATTTTTCTCCAACTTTTCCTCCTATAGCTTTAGAACCAGCAACTAAACCTGCACCGGCAACTAAAGGAGCTGCTTTTGTTAAATTTGTAAGACCTGTCCACGCTTTTTTAGCTTGTTCACCAACACCCGCCATTGAGCCAAGACGTCCAGCAATACCACCTTTTAATTTGATATCTATGCCAAATATTCTACCAAGCATATCTGGAACTTGTTTAACAAATATTAACATACCAACTATAAGGAAAACTTTTAAAACTGATATCCAATCTCCATCATTAAATGCACTCATAAATTCATCTAAATTATTCATTAAAAACAAATAAAATGCGATTGCTACTATTCTTACAAATAATTCTCCATATGTCTTTCCAAGTTCTTTAAACCATGATGATAACATTTTTTCACCTACGCCTACATAAGCAACTATTGATATTGGAGCTGTTAATTCTAAAAATGCAAGTTTAAAAACTCTAACTGCAACATCAATTGCATATATTGTAAGAATATACACTGTAATTAGGCCTGCTATAAGTGCAATTAAACCGTCAAAATGGAACGCATAATCATCATCATCAAAATGATAATGTAATTTTGATCCATCTTCAACTGTTGTATTAATTTTGGGAGCAATTAAACCAATATTTCTAATATCTTTTGTAATCATATTTTCATAGTTTTCACTTATGTCTTCACTAACACTGATTTCATCTCCTGCAGGGTATAAAACAGACGATATCAAAGTACCCGCAATAACTTGTCCTCCATTTCCACCCACTTCACAACTTGAATCAGTACCTGGATTACAATCATAATTTATACCAACAACAATTTTTTCAATTAGACTATTTGACATTACGCTGTCTTGAATATTATATAATTCATTAAAAGCAAATGGAACTAACACCATCAATGCTAATGCAATTATTGCTCTTTTAAATAATGCTGATACTCCTTTTTTATTATCAGTTAACAAGTCTGGATTGACTATTGCAGATAAGATTGTTATAGAAAAAGCAAACAACATAACAGCACTTACTAAAACATATATATTTGAACTAAACTGCTGAATAAAATCGTCTTTTAAAAACCTTGTTGTTGCTAATGAATAAAATATTTTATACATATATACAATCAAATTATAAATCGGTACACATATATATATAAGTAATTTTCTAAATAATCCACCCATTTTATACCTCCTATTTTCCTAATATAATACATTTCATAAGACTTGTATCTGCATCAATACTATCACTCGTTGTTGAAAATAACTTTAAAATTATTTGTATTAATATAGGAACAAGTACAAATAATACAAGTAATAACAATCGTTTTGGGAATTTTTTCTTTGATTTTTCCATTTTTTCTATATCAGATGCCATAACTGCTTTTGCATAATCTAATGAACCAAAAACTATAACTGCTATCGGAGCCGCAATTTCTAAAATTAAATAAATTGTATGTAATGCTTCAAAGTCTTTGCATTTTACTTTATATTTACTTTTAAAATTTATACCTTCAAAACTGATTTTAAATTTATAAAGAGAGGTTGCAGCATCTAACACATCATTTGCAGCTTCCTGTTTTTCCTTTTCTATTTGGCTCTTATGTTCTGAATATGATTTTGTATATTTCTCATACAATTCTGCTCCCATACATTGTTTTTCGCACGCATCTTTGGCACTAGCTGTACCAATATTTTCACATTTTTTTTTACAAGAATAACACTTCCCATATGGAGTTGTTGTTGATGATTGATTTGTGCATTGTGTACAGGCTTGTGTGTTTTTTGCTTCATCAAAACATGAAGAGCATAATGATTTACAACTATCGTTTGTTATAGAAATACTTTCGTTTGTTTTTTCACTATATTTTATCATTGCAACTATCATTTCTCTTAAATCACTATATTGATCTTTAGTAAGAGCGAAATCAGCATCATCTAGTTCATATGCATCTTTCATAAAATCCAAATACTCCAAAAACAAATTTAAATCATCTTCAAAAATATATCTACCAGTCAAACTAAACCAATAGCTAAAATATGTTTTTTTTGTAGGAGAAGCAACTGTCGGATTCTTCATATCATTTTTAATAAATTCGTACCATTTACCCTTTGTATTTTCGTAAAATGTAGAATCTTTAGTTTTAGTATCAGAGTCTCCTGTATCAATTATAGATTCTAATCCTTCTTTAGCATTTTTTATTTTTTCTTCTTTATTTTCTTTTTTTTCAGCATCAGAAAGGGCTTTATTAAATAAATTCATATTTTCGCTCGGATAAGTTGAAGCAGTTGTCTTAAATAAGACTACCTCTCCACCCAATTTTTTTAACATACTATAAAATCCATCATTTAAGGATGATGATGTGTCAAATATTGGAACTGCAACTATATTATTTTTATCATCATATATTCCTGCAGATGCACCCCAACCATCATCAAATGTAATATAAGAATAATAGTCGCCTTCTTTTACTCCAGAATATTGAACATTCTTAAGATAATTTATATATTCTTCACGAGTAGATTTTTTAGACTTTAATTTTTTACCATCTATATACACTTTTACATATTCTGGAGAATCCTCAAATTCAACTTTATTTGCGGAATATGTAGGATTAAACATAAAAATACTTTGATTAATATTTGTTACACCTTCTGTATTATCTATAAGTGGTTTTATCGTTTTAAATCCTGGCGCATATCTATTCTCTTTTGATGATGCTGATGCATCTAGACAAAAAGCAGACATAGTTAATCGTGTTTTTTCAATAAATTGACTTTTTGTTTTCCAAAATAGAGTTTGATTTTCATATTGTTGAACATAAGAAAATCTTATATCAACTCTTGTTGCTCTACTACCATCATTATTTAAAAATGTAAGAGGAGATATGTAGTTGCAATGCCACCAGTTATTTTCATCCGCAAATGCACTAGTTTTTCCAACAAAAAATGATATAAAAATTATCGATAATATTATTAAAATTTTAATAAAAGGCTTTTTCATATATAATAATCCCTACTCTCTCACTATAATCATAACATAAAATAAAAAAAAAGAAAATAATTTATTTTCCTTTTAATAGATTTTATCTTTTTCCATTATCTAAATCGTTACTAACATCAATTGCACCATTCCATTCGGCACTATTCCAGCAATCAATCCAATCACTATTACCTGTTGTTACAAAACTTAAAACCATATTTACAATTATTGGTATTAAGAATACTATAACAGCTGCTATAATTCTTTTAATAAATGGTTTTTGTGCTTCTTTCATTTTCTTTTCATCACCAGCAATTACAGCTTTTGCCATATCAATTGTTCCCATAATAATTAAACCAATTGGAACAACTAATTGAAGTACTTTTATAACCATTTTTGCAAGACCAACAACTGAAGCAATTCCACCAGTACATACAGATGATGCTGTTTTATTAGCTAAAAATAATAAAGCATCTAACATATATATTTCCTCCCAACTTTTTTTATTTATACATTTATTTTATAATTATTATTTGCAATTGTCAACTAATTATTTATATAAATGTAAATATTTGTTAATTATAATTTAGCATATAAATTGTATTTATTAAATTTTTTTATTAAAGTATAACCACAACTATCTTTTTTTAATTTATTATACATTGGGTCATCTTCATTAACTAAAATATGCGTAAACTTATATTTATTTATGTAATCTTTATAATCGATTTCATTGTTTCCTAATTTTGTATATTCATCATAAATATCACTCTTATGATTATTTTTTTTCAGATAAACTTCTGCTCTAGGATCAATATTTACCTTTATTTCTTTATAAACAGCATAACTTCCATCATTAAAATTAATATATAATTTTATATTTTCTTTATTATAATTTTTTACTAAATAATCTATAGGTTCTCTT
>ERZ773208.1379-NODE-1379-length-19549-cov-5.157946_pt1 | contig 19549 bp, 26 predicted proteins | sample MGYA00581006_ERZ773208 | MGnify/ENA primary metagenome ERZ773208 (study PRJEB29015, sample SAMEA2737793) | human gut metagenome | biome: human gut; feature: human-associated habitat; material: faeces | place: China | collected 2012 ... | reverse complement strand
GCTGGATATTGACCTCTTGAATAAGAGATTTCCCGACCTCCGATGAGTTCGCTGTGCGCCTCGCCGGTTGCATCAAATCGTGCTGACTGAATCAAGTCAAGCCACGCTTCGCATTCCGAAAACTCACGGGCAACTTTCCACATTTCATTCGAGAAAAACCTGCGGCTTAGCCTCAAAAATCCTTCTTCCATAGTTTTAGAATCTTACGTTAGTCAACTGCCTGTTGTTAGAATACACGGCCCATTTGCCGTTTCCACCATCTACCAAGCGAAGATCCTTCACTTCTCCAAATCGCTTTTTGTTTCCGCAAAGGTCTACAATCCATCCGGCCTCTTTACTCGGATGCGGACGGATGGCGCGGCCAACTATCTGATACCATAGGGCCAAAGACATTGTAGGACGTGCCATAACAATGGTGTCTAACTCAGGATAGTCAAATCCGGTTGTTAGTACACCCACATTGGCGACCACCGGAATTTCTCCAGCCTTGAACGCCTCAAGAATACGCTCACGTTCTTTCTTGGGAGTTTCACCCGAAACGATGGTCGTTCCTGGGATGGACCAGGTAAGACGTTCAGCTTCCTTTAGAAAACGGGTAAACACCAATATACCTTTACGCTTAATCCCGCTTTTCGGATTCATAAGCCTTTGCACAATACTCACCAGAAACCCGTAGAAGTCGATACGTTCATACTCCTTTACGACAGACTTGTCTGTGTAGTCGGCTCCAGTAGTGTTCACCTTCAGGTTAAGTTCGTTCCATCCTAAAGGGTTCATTTCATAATAGTTCAGCTTTGACAAATACCCCATATCCAAAAGAGTGGAGATTTGAACCTGATAAATTACCTCAGAGAACACACATGGGCGTGTGCGAGTGATGAACTTTAACATACTGCCGAAATCCCTGCTTGATGAAAGACGGTAAGGCGTAGCTGTGAGTCCAAGCACCTTACACTTTAGCATAGAAAGGAATGATTTATACATTCCTTCTTTCGGGTTAACCAGATGGCATTCGTCTATAATAATATTCCTGAAATGCTGAAAGAGTTCTGGATGATTAACCACACTGCCAATCGTAGCGAAAGTTATTCTTGAAATCTCTTTCCGTCCAAATGATGCGGAATATATAGAACAGTCCAGAATACCATACGAACAGAGCTTCAGATAGTTCTGTTCGAGTATTTCTTTGCTGGGTTGGAATACCAGTGTATGCCCTTCAAGGCGGCTAGCAATATCGGCTATTACCAGGCTCTTCCCTGCCCCAGTCGGCAGCACCATGATGGCATTGTTCTTCTTGGCTTTGTTAGCAAAGAAATTTACTGCTGCATCACTGGCTTTCTGCTGATAATCTCGTAGTACGTAACTCATAAGCCTTTCTCTTTACTTAATTTATCTCCCAAAGCCTTATAGTATTTAGTGAGTTCGATTAATTCAAGATCAGTCCATTTCTTTGTTTGTCCGGCTTTCCATGCCAGCTTGTCGAAACGCTGCTGACCGATTTTAGCCTTCAGGTTCTTTTCATATTGTATCAGATGATCTGCACTGAATCTGTTGCACGCCCGGCACTCGGCATGGGCGTTATCCTCGTCAAAGCGTGTGGCCATGTGGCGGCGCGAATGGAAGTGTCCGCAATCTGCCTGTTCGTATGGCTTTATCTGGCCGCATGAGATACAACGGAAATACCCGTTTGGCATACAATCACGAAGCCGGATATAGCGGCTGAAAACTTTGTCGAGTTTGGCCACTAAATCCGGCTTCTTCTTTACTTTGATACCTGCCTTGTCAAATAACGGCAAAGGCTTTTCTTTCTTCTTTTTAGGTTTCTTGATGTAATACGGCATAATTCATAATTTTAGTTTGTGATACCGGCAGGATTCGAACCTGCAATGCTTGGCAATCTTCACATCTTTTGCGTAGAACAGTATGATTCGTTTTACATTGATGCCCTGTTTTCATAACATCTTAACCAAGTCTACTAAGAGTTGTCAGCGTCTAACCAATTCCGCCACGGTACCAGATGCCCGTCTTTCCGGGCTGTCAATTATACTTCGATGATTACGATGTCAGGTGCAACGCCTTTGATTGCTTCAATCTGATCGTCAATCACCTTATTCTTGTATTCTTCAATGGCCTCATTCGCACCGGCAGAAACCAAAGAAAGGGAAACTTCCCGCCCATCCACATCGGCGTAGATTTCAACTTCGATTTCTTCACAGGCAAAACCTTTGAAAAGAGGGATATTCAGTTTGAACGATTTTGGCAGATTGGAATCAACCACTTGAGAATAGTTATCCGTCTTGTTCCCGTTTTCCTCTTTGCTACGTCCTATATCCTGATTCACTTTCGCCTTGAAGTTCTTCAAAGTGGAAACCAGCATCATGTTCTCAGACTTATCCTTGAAGAAGGCACGGTGCATCTTGAAGAACTGGGACAATTTGATAGGTTCCCATTTCCTTTCCGCATTGATACCGAACTCCTGCATTTCCTTTGAAGCCTGTAAAACTCCACTAATTACTGTCTGGTAATAATTGGTTTCATCAATAGTCAAAGCCAGACACATCTTATCACGGTTCACAATGATATTGGCCGATTTCTGATTAATCAGTTCGACACGCTTTTCCAGCCATCTGAAGGGTGCTTCTATCGTTCCATTGATAACTACTCTCTCCGGTTCTTTCGGGTCAAGGGCTACGGATGCTTCACCTTCTCTCAATACTACTTCGATAGGTTTACCATTATATTCTTTCGGCACAACCAGGTTGATTTTGTTCTCACTCATAATTAATTATCTGTTCCTGTTTTACGGTTAATACTAAATACTGTCTTCTGCATTTCTTGTGGCATGATCGGGCGACTATAAACCAGTTCACCTAACTTGTTGTAGAATCCGGCCATCTTTTCCTCGTGATAAAGAATTTTGGCGCATTCTTCATTTTCCACGAACTCAGAACCTCTTTTAATGTTGTCCAAAAGTTCCTGCTTTTCTTCATTCAAAGGCTTCAGGCGTTCTTTATAACTTTCCATAGCCTCTTTCTTCTCCAATTCAACATCGTTGATGGTAATTGAAACCTCGGCCAAGGTTTCTTTCTTCTGGGCCAGTTCTTCAGGGGTAAATCTGTGGGTGTAACCGATTTTTTCTACTGCATCGGCATTGTCCTGAAGGAACTGCCATCGTTCCTGCTCAGGAATGTCTTGTCCTAAAAATTTGTCCATAGTCAAATAAACTCTTTATTACGTTCGATTTCTTGTTGTGCGTAGATAAGCATCTGTTGTTCGTTTGCAGCCGGCAAATAGATACCGGCAACGGACGCGCTCCAGTTACGAAAACGGTCAATGCTTAAAGTCATTTCACCGGTTGACAGTTCTGCTGAGCTTCGCAGGTAGGTTACTTCTTTACCTTTTTTGTTGACCGTCTTTCTCTCAAACAAATCACGGTTGCAAGTCCTTTTGTAGAAGTCTATCTTTGCTTCATCAAGGCTGCAACCGTATTCACTACCGAAATACCCTAAAAGCAGATGTAGATAACTGTTCTGTGCGAGCGTGCGGTTAGGTAGTTTCTTCTTCACCTCCACAACTGCACGTTCCTGAAACAGCTTGTTTACATAAGCCTTGAATTTTGGTATATCGTATTCATTTTTCAGATTAAATAAGCTCATAGGCTAAAAAGGTAAATCGTCTTTTGGATTCCCGTTCGCATCTACTTCCGGTGGAAACTGTTGCGGCATCGGCCCCGATTGAGGAACCGGTTGCTGGATTGGCGCTGGCTGGTGTGCTGACCGACGGGCCTCCAGCTTATAGCAGCGGATGGACACCATACGTTTTACTTGTCCGTCCTGATTTGTCCACTCTCTACCCTGCAAAGCAAAGGAAATCGTTATTACATCGCCTACACGAAACTGGTCGAGTTCGGCACATTTGTCACCACTTACTTCAAGTGGTAGAATGTTCTCGTATTGACTTCGTTCGCCTGTATAGGGGTCGTGTGTAGTCGCATCAAGCAAAAATTCCCGTTTCACAAACGGGTTGCCACCGCTTTTGGATGGGATTTCTTGGAGCTGGCCAATATAGACCAGCCTCCCAGTTATTTGGTTACTCATCTTCTGCAAAAATTTTCTTATCGGTTATCAAATCTCTATTATCATTCAAGAACCGGATAAAGTCCTCACAATGATTTATAAGGATAGGTATATCCCGACTGGGTACGAATGTGTAGCTTTCTGTGTAAGTCGCTCTAAAATCTGTAATGTTGTATTCAAACAACCTCACATCACTACCGTTCTGCATCAGACAATACGGATAAACCATGTGCTGCCAGTGATCTTTGAACTTACCAACATAATAATTACCAGTGGTCTTTATGTCATGAACAGACATCGGCATCAGTTCGTCTATATAGCCATATAAAAGTACATTCCCAAAGCAAGTTGGTAGGATTGATTCTACCCGTTGCTGAGTTAAAGCACCCTTGTAATAGTTGGCAAATTCTCGACAGATGGAGATCGGGAAATCAAACTGGCGATTATTGTAAGTGGCTCGCAGTCCTACTATTGACTGTCTGCCATCAACCATATCAGACAGCAATCTCTCCACCTGTACCTTATCTGGTTTTCGATTCTCAATCATACAGTCTATTACCTCATTAAAAGCTGTCCCCTTGTCGGCTGCTTCACTGTCGAACGGCACACGGTTTATTGTATCAATCAGGCTTTGGAACTGCTTCTGCCTAAACTCTTCAGGAGTATGTGGGGGATTCTCACTGAATCCCCAATACCTTTTCCAAATAGCATCGCTTTTCAGATAGCTTGTAAAAGCATCCAAAAGCGTGGCATAGAATTTGAATTTAAGCTGCTTTGTCTGCATAGGTCTTAGTTTCTTTATCAAATATAAGTCCAAGAGCTTTTACTTTTGCAGAAAACAGATTTCTGGCCATATTCAAGGAACTGCCTACATGCTCAAACTCATTGATGCGTGAAGCAAATTCATTTGCAGAATTGGCATCAGTAATAAGTTCAATGTTCTCCCTGATTTCAGCAATCACCTTATCATACTTTGCAGCTTCTTCTTTCTTTACCTGCAACATGTTAAGATAGGGTACAATCACCTTTGAGGTAATGAAGTCATTTTTGGCAGTTGGATTTCCGTTTCGGTCAAGTATCGTTGGAACCTGCATCAGTCCCGGCAAATTGCAGGTGTTTTTCCCGTCATTTCTTGATGTGGGGTCAAATGTGATTGTACGCTTCTGTACACCGTTCTCATTGCGCATTTCCAGATAACCCAGCAAATCAAGTTCTGTCACAATAGAATTATAGGATTTCTCTCGCAAAGCAGGGATAAATACCGTATCGTCCCCCTCTTTTCGTGTATCCCTATGAGCTACAAACACTACATTCTTATTCAATGATGAAAGAGTGCGTGTCATCCATGAGAACTCAGCGTTGATGCCGCCCCAGTCCTTAATTTGCGGCTGCCTAGTTCCACATTTATAAGAGATAATAAAATCCATCATCTTACCGATAGTGTCCACTACGATTGTCTGATAAGACGAAAGATCTTCCTGTAATACTTGTTGAACATCCTGCCATGAGCTTACCTGAACGATGTCTATACCGTCAAGATGAGCCATATTTACACGTTTCACGCCATTATCAAAGTCGAGCAATAATGGTTTTGGTGCACTCAAAGCTACTGTTGTCTTACCCATACCTGCCTGACCGTAAATCATCATCTTAACGGTGGAAGGAATTACCAATTCATTAGATTTCTTAATCAAACTCATAATACACTTATTTTAAAAACAATTTCTCAATACTTTTGAAGGCCCCTCTTTTAAAGCCTTCAGCTCTTTTCGTGAAAAGATTTTAGGGGAGTTCTTATATACACCCTTACGAAACCATTTGGCTGCACCGATAGCTACTTGATGGTCTAACCATCCTTCTCCAAATTCCTTACATGCCTGACTATAAGTAATTTCGTCCTTAGATGGTTCAAGATGCCTTGCAAACTCAGCAACAGCCTCTTTTGCAGCCTCTCTGATTAAAACTTGCAACTGCCATGCATCTATTTCCATAAGCATCTCCTTATTTTAAGCAGATAATTGCTGAGAAGCCCGGATATTCTGTTGCCGACACCCTGTACTTCACGTCCATTTTATTCTTTAAGGTTCCGATCAGCCGGAGGTCACGATTGCGGCGTGAGGCTTCCAGCTTGATTCCGTTATGCCGTTTCTTGTCGTAGGGAACCTTGTAGATGTCCCCTTTCTTCATTGCGTCAAACAGCCGTACTGTCTGGTAATTTTCGTCTACTGTTATTTCTCTTACCATAGTTTAAGTATTTGATTGTTTGCTGACAGAACGGGACTTGAACCCGTGACTTCCATGCTAACCCATACATGGTGTTCTACCGCCTGAACTATCTGCCAATAAAAAGTGCCGAACCTCAGAGCTCGGCACATACCCATTTTTTATAACTCATAAAAACTAATCAACTAAAATGACCAACGATTTGACCATGTTCTTGAAACTCTCAAACTTCGATTCAATCTTTTTCTTTTCTTCCATATAGTAAAACATTGATTTTTGGTATTCCTCAGATTCACTTTGTAAATTCTGTGCGTATGCCACAAGTTCATCCTGCGTCATTCCCCGCAATTCTTCATTTGTTTTCATGTCTATTCTTTTTAATGTTATTGATTTCTGTTTCTATCTCTTTGTCGAACAGCTCGCGTCTGTCAAGCTCACGAGAACGAGCCGCCAGTATAGCATTGATGTCTGCGAAGTCATCACAGATGCTTTTTATTGTTTCTTGCAGCTCGTTCATCATCTAATCTTTTTGCAATTAATATACTTGTAAATGTAAATCCGGTAAGACCAACCCAATACATAGCGGATAGGTCTTGATTGAAGTGCATCACCACCACTGATAATGCACAGAGAAAAAGAAGTTTTTTCATAATCGTGCGTTTTAAAATTCGTCCCCGTGGGCGTTCCGGTGGTTGCCTTACTACTTACCAAACCTTTGATAAGCCACGGGATATATAGTTCTTGCTGGTGTCTAATCAGTGAAGATTGTCTTTGTAGCCGGCCTACGGCCACCCGCAATCGTATAAGTTGTTTTTGTTATCTGTGTGATTCGTATGCTGCGTTTGCTTAGTGCAGCCCTTTACTCATACTCTTTTCACCCAGCCGTTATCGCTACTCAGTCGTCCGTTTCACGTCAGGCTTAACGGTAAGCCTAAAATTTCCACCATGTCAAAGAACCAATCAAGTAGAACCCTGCCCGATTCTCGCTATCGGTCGCCGTTCAGTCCGTCAGCAGGGCATATTTGTTACCAGCATATTACAGGCAATCCTTGTGACTGTTGCAAGTTGATGTAGTCCATACCGTCATCTTCGCTGTAATCATCGCAATCGTAAGACTTCAACGCCTCTATTTCTTCTTCGATAATATCTTCAATGTCTTGCTTGCAGTCTGCATTGTATTTGCTGCAAACTTCTGATTCTGACATGCCTCTAACAGATTCTAACTCTCTGTAGAGTTCATCTAGTTTATTACTGACTTCTGTTGCTCTCATAGTCATGCGATATTTAAAAGGTTAGCTTTCTTGAAACATCTGTATTCTTGCTTTTCTGTGTCAAAGTAAACTTGAATGGTATCGTTCTTTTTTCTGTTTTCGCCAGATGTTGCAGGTATCAGATTTTCTTTGAGTGTGCCATAAGCTTCTCTGATGGTGCCATCAACTTTCTTGAAGTAGAACTTTACGATTCTTTGCTTCATAGCAGCTTTCAGCTTCATGTTTGCCCAAGCACATTTAAGGGCTTCACTCATCGTAAAACCATTACGTTTTACAAAAGTCCACGCCATCAGCATGACTTCTTTTAATTGGTTCTTGATTTTTGTACTCATAATCGTGTGGGGTTAGTTGGTTTTATTATTTTATTTCGTATCTTAGTTTCGTTATGCAAATGTAATAAAAAATATTACATGTAATATACAAGTATTACATGTTTAATATTTTTTAGCAATTTATTTATTACATATTAAATTCTTTCTGCGAAACAACTTTAATAACTTTATTATATGAAAATCAACAGATTAAACATCGGAGAAGAAGTCCGTAAAAAAGTGGAAGAGAGAGGTATGTCAAAGGCTAAATTTGCTGAATTACTGGGGATTGCTAGACAGAACATAGAGAAAACAGTCTTTCAAAAACATAGCCTTGACACAGATTTGCTATGCAATATAAGCGAAGTCTTAAATTGTAATTTTTTCGATTACTATAAATCTGATATTTTATGTAATAAAATAGATTACACCAAAACAAAAGAGATTAAAGCGACATTGACTATAGAAATGGGGGCTGAAAAAAAAGAGCAGATTCTTCGATTTATGTTTGGGAATAATAACATTGAAATACTAAATAAAAATGGATAATTCAATTGATGTTTTCATAAGCCATAGTAGCGACGATGTAGAATTAGTAAAAATGTTAATCGATTTAATCAGGAAAGCATTTAATATACCATCAAAAAAAATAAGATGTACAAGTATTGCTGGTTACAGACTACCATTAGGAAGCAATACTAGTTCTACATTAAGGAACGAGGTGAATGAATCAAAGGTATTTATCGGAGTTATTACACCAAATTCTATTAAATCAGTATTTACAATGTTTGAATTTGGGGCGAGATGGGGAAGTAGGCTTGCGTTTCTTCCTATTATTTGTGACAAATCTGGATTTGATTTGTTAAGTGGACCACTTACTGATATTAATGCTGCAAATGCAAATGAAAAAGATTCTATTCAAGAATTTCTTGAAAATTTAGGAAGGCTTTTAGATATTCCAATGGAGCCACTATCATCTTTTAGTTCGGATATAGATAAATTTGAAAAATACATAAAAAATGACATCTCTCAACAAAAGAAATGCAGTGTAAAAGATATAAGTGGAATTTTCGCTCATTAAAAATAAATGATAAACAAAAAAACAGGAAGAGGACATCTAATTTTTCTAGATTATTTGCTACATTACAACAACAAGCCAGAAGAAGAAAATGCAAAGGTATTAATTGAAGCGAAATACCACATGAAAAGTAATCAGGAGATAGAAAATGCATTTCTTCAGGCATTCTCTTATGCCAAACTACTATTATCGTCTGTAATTGTATTATGTGACAAAGAATGTATTTTGGTTTATGACAACAAAGACGGATTTAGCAGAAGTTGCTACAAAAAATATTACTGGGAGGATATGAAGAATCCTAATTTGTATAATGAATTAAAGAATAAACTAAATATTTAAGGTTATGAAGAAAACATTATGTCTGCTATTCTTTGTATCGCTTCTCATAAGCTGCGGAAGAAATAAACCCTCCAAAGAGCAAAAAGACAAAGCAGAAAGATACATTGAAAGCCTGACGGAATACAACATAGATAATATCTATGGAGGCGAGCTGACAGATGCAAACATCCTTATTTTGGCTGTAGATGCTTATCCAAAAGCCAATTTCGATATTTTCGCAAAAACATATCTTGAAAAAGCATTAAACAGAGGCTTAGATATTGAAGGTGTTGCAATAGTTAGTATTCAAGATTGTCAAATAGGTGACGGCTGGGTATCCGGTAAGCGTATTGGCAGAGCCTATAAATAGCAACTAAAGCCGAAGGTCAATCCTCCGGCTTTTCTTTTGTATAGAAACTCCAATCAAACAAATCTATGAGTTTCCGGTTTGCTTCCCACAAGGGCTTAAAATCCTTTTCAATATAAACCCTTGCAAGAGCCAATTTCGGATCACTATGATTAAGCATTTCATCCACACGTGCAATATCTATTCCTAATCTATTGGCACAAATGGATGCCATTGAGTGCCGAGCATAATAGAAATTCAAGTCAGGTACACCAATCGTCTGCCCCACCTTCTTCAAACCCAAATTTATCGCCTTGTTGAAATCATCGGCCGACACATACTTCTCAGAAAATGAGAACACACGGTCTTTCCCCTTATATCTATCAAATAAAGAAGCGATCTCAGGCTCCACTTTTACCTGTATGAAAGCATTATCCTTCCGCCTTCCTTTCGTTTTTTTCCGCTCATAGGATATAATCCCATCCTCGAAGCCAATGAGATCATACATATCAGCAGAATTTATCCCCATGAGTGCGAATGATAAAAGAAACACGTCTTTCGCCATATTCAACTGATAGTATGGGCTCCCATTCCGGAAGTATGGAAGGTCTATAATCTCCTGAATCTGCTCGACGGTGAGGACACGGGAAGCAGTCTGAATATTCTCTGGCATGGTATATCTATTAAAAGGAGAAAGAGGTATTCGTATCAGTCCGGCTTCGTCATCATTATACTCATACTTTGCCTGATTGAACACAGCTTTGAGGACAGTCATGTACAACTTTATGGCATTATTCTTTTTCGTCTGACCTTTAGATAACGATGGAGAGTTGCTTTTATTCACACCTCTCATGGACGGTTCACTTCTCAGAAATCTTTCATAGTTTTTTAGGAATGATACAGTGACCATATTTACATCAAGACTACCACTAGCAAACCTCTCCAATGCGTTCATCGCCACGCGATAGGTATGTGCACTTCCCTCACGGCCATTCCGCTCCATATCATCAGCACATTTCCTTCCGTATGCAATTATATCAAGGGAAAAGACTTCGTCTTCTTGAATATAACTTACTACCTGATCAATATTCCACTTTTCAGCACACACACCGGCCTTGGCCAGTTTTCTACGATAAGATAAAATCAGTTCATCCATCAGGTCGATAACCGCCTGATTCTTGATTCTGATTTTCTCAACACCACCCTCTTTCTTCTTTGTAATATCAGAAGAAGAAACATATTGTGATGTCCGTATGTATTTTGATTTTCTGTCCTGGGTAACACGTATCTTTACATTATATGTTCCATCCTCTCTTTTCTGGTGAGGAAAAACAACGACCTTGAATGTAGCCATATTTTCGTAAAACAATCGTAAAACATATGTCCACAAAAATAGGATAAATCCACGGATAATAAAGAACCTTAAATTCAATTTTTATTTGGAATATGCGTTCAGGAAGCTACAGAAGGGATTTTTCATATTTTCCCAGTTTTTCTTTCGGATAATTAAAAATATCTTCTTAGCTTTGTCAGTGAATATTTGTTATTTTATACACAAATACCCATGCTAAGTAAAAATAAAATTAAATATATCCGTTCGCTGGAATTAAAAAAGAACCGGAAAGAAGAACATGCTTTTCTCGCAGAAGGGAATAAGTTAGTAAACGATTTAATCAACCACTTTTCATGCCAGTTGCTGATTGCCACCAAAGAATGGCTGCAAAGTCATCCCCATCTGCAAGCAGCCGAAATAATAGAAGTTACTCATGAAGAGCTTTCACGAGCCAGTCTGCTAAAAACCCCGCAGGAAGTTCTTGCCGTTTTCGAGCAACCTCATTACGAATTCGATGCAAACGTAACAGACCAGTCTTTATGTTTGGCCTTAGATGATGTACAAGATCCCGGAAATTTAGGAACAATCATCCGCATTGCCGACTGGTTTGGAATAGAGCATATCTTCTGTTCTTCCGGAACTGCTGATGTATACAATCCTAAAACCATACAAGCTACAATGGGAGCAATAGCACGTGTCAAATTGCATTATTGCAATTTACCAGACTTTTTAAAAAGTGCTTCTCAAAAGAATACCCCTATTTTCGGAACATTTCTTGATGGAGAAAATATATATACTCAAGAATTACCTGCCAATGGAATTATCATCATGGGGAATGAAGGCAATGGCATAAGCAAACAAATAGCAGAAATGGTTACTCACCGCATACTCATTCCCAATTATCCGCAAGGATGTGAAACAAGTGAATCATTGAATGTTGCAGTAGCTACTGCCATTGTCTGCGCTGAATTCAGGAGAAGAACTGCGTGGTCATCTTCACTTTAATAACGTAATACGACTGTTTCCGGCAAATTCCATTAAAGAAACATTAAACGGATATATCCAGTATGCACGGAGAGTAGTTTCACAAACAGGAATTTTGCTTATACGCATTTTGAATTCAGAAAAATTCTCTTCCGGATTTTTCCATATCGGACAAGGAGAAAGTACGACCAATCCGGGAAGCCATTCGGTAGCAGAGATTTCTTCTGTAAACGGATAAAGCTTGCTTACTCTCCCATCTTCTTCAAGCTCTAAAACTTGGGAAGATTTTATTTCGGCTGTAAGCAAGCTATATACTCTGTGCGTAGCAAAACGTTTCATTTCCGATTTTCAATTTTTCTCATGGGCTGCATGATTGCTTTCTCCTGAAGTCTTACCTTCTTGTTCTCTGTATCCGGAAGGTCAACTTTTTGGATAGTATCGGCAACCAGCTCTTGTTCTTTCTCCATATTATGATAACGGGTCAGATGAATATCGTCAATCAGCACACTACTCTTAGGATTTTTCTCATCTGTGTAATATACAAACCCACTGATACTACGAATGGTGAAAGCAGAATCGGCACGGACATACAAACGCTGTTTACCTGAACTAGATACTATACGAGTCAGCCCTTGCACACTATCATTGTCAAAGTAAAAGTTCAATGCCATTACAGCTTTTCCAGAAGGACGTCCATTTTTCGGCATAAAATGAAAATCAGCAGTCAGCTCCATTGCATCGTGCGGCTTGAAGGTTGTGTCAGCTTTCAAATCAAACATCAGTTTATTTGTCAGAACTGAAGCAGAAAGCCAATATAATGTCCGGTCTTGCCATACATCTACTGTATCTCCCGACATAGAAACATCAATCTGGTTATCACGTTTAGCTACCTGCACCTTCATATGTTTCTCTTCATTTTCAAAACGCTTTTGCAGGTTTTGATAAATTGTTGCCAGCTGGTCACTATTACGAGTATACCACACCATAGACGAGTCAAATTCCTCTTCCGTCACATGATGCTTCTGAAAAACATACTTAAAATAAGCATCTTTTTTGTAGTTTTCCGTATACGAAACAGAGCTGCTCATCGTAGAAGCTAAATGATAATCGTACAGCAGACTTTCCATTGCATCCGGCTGGATAATATCTTCCGGAATCTTCTTGCCACAACCTGCCATACCTGACAGAAAAGCAGCAACTAACAACCAACTAGCTTGTTTTTTCATTGTTTTATTTCTTTGGAGTCTTTAGGATGGGTACCATTGCTCAGATAACTGCTATAAAAAATAAGCAAGCTGATAATGCCACAACTAATTGCTGCATCGGCAAAATTAAAGATCGGGCTGAAGAATATGAAACGTTCTCCTCCCCAGAAAGGCATCCATTCCGGCCAGTGAGTATCAATGATAGGGAAGTAAAACATATCCACTACTCTGCCATGAAGCCAGTCGGCGTAACCTTGCCCTACAGGAACCCATGACGCAATCTGATAATGAGTGCTCTCACTGAATATTTCACCATAACAAACACAGTCGATGATATTGCCTATTGCCCCTGCAAGAATAAATGCCAGACACACGACGTAACCGGTTTTCAGCTTCTCCTTCTGAGTCGTAATTTTATGCAGATACCAGGTAATTAATACGACAGCCACCATACGGAATAAAGTAAGAAACAATTTCGGCAGTACTTCCATACCGAAAGCCATTCCGTTGTTTTCCGTAAAGTATATATAAAACCAGTCAGTTACATGAATATTCTCATGCAGATACATATGAGTTTTTATCCATATCTTTATTACCTGATCAATCAGCAAAACCGCAAAAACTATCAAAGCCGCCAGGCGTCCTTGTGTCAAAAATTTCTTCATAAATACCTATATACATTAACATATTTGTCACTCAGACAGGCATAATATGGTCTCTCTCCACTCATTTTACCTGTCTGAATGACAAATCTATCATCAAATTATTTCTTGCCCTGCTGCTTTGCTTCGATACTTAGTGTAGCATGAGGTACAGCACGGAGTCTTTCTGCCGGAATAAGTTTTCCTGTTTCACGACAGATACCGTAAGTTTTGTTCTCAATGCGCACCAAAGCTGCACGCAGGTTTTGAATAAACTTCAGTTGGCGAGCAGCCAGACGAGTTGTTTCTTCCTTCGATAATGTATTGGCTCCTTCTTCCAAAACCTTGTAAGTAGGTGATGTATCATCAGTATCATTACCGTCGGTATTCATTATACTGCTCTTCAGTTTTTCATAGTCGCGTTCTGCGAGCTGAAGTTTTTCCATGATAATGGCACGGAACTCCTCGAGTTCAGCGTCAGAGTATCTCGTTTTTTCAGCCATAAGATTAAGTATTTAAAAGTTAATAATAGTCTAAGATATGTAATCCGCTGCGCTTGTCACTTCCGAAAAAGAATTTTCTTTAGCAAGTAGCGTAGCGCATTACATTCTTATTAGTTCAATATCACAATTTTGTAACTTTCACATAAAGTGAGAAGTCATCGAAATTCAGTTCTGTTCCATCAGCAACTTCATCAGCCAGTGTCAGTGAATTTGCCAATACTTGGTTACAAATATAAGTATTATATTCGTTTACAGCACCATCCGTGTCAGGATTTTTAGATAAGACAATATTTATCTTATCAGTTATTTCAAAACCACTACTTTTACGTATATTCTGAATTCTATTCACCAGTTCACGGGCAATACCTTCACGCTTCAACTCTTCTGTAACAGTTACTTCCAAAGCCACAGTCAGCTTACCTTCATTGGCAACCAACCAACCTGGTATATCTTCACTGAATATTTCTACATCAGTAGCTTCTACAACTGCTTCTCCACCATCGAGCTGGAATGTATACTTACCGTTCTTTTCAAGTTCGGCAATAGCCTCCTGGCTCATTTCAGAAACAGCAGCTGCCACAGCTTTCATCTGTTTACCAAATTTCGGACCAAGTTTCTTGAAGTCACATTTTACCTTCTTCACCAATACTCCTGAAGCACCTTCTACAAAGCGAACTTCTTTCACGTTCACCTCGCTCATAATAAGGTCCTTCACAGCTTCGATATGACGCTTCTGATCTTCATCGACTACTGGGATCATAATACATTGCAGCGGCTGACGAACCTTGATATTCACTTTACGACGCAAAGCCAATACCATAGATGTTACATCTTGTGCCATCTGCATACGTGCCTCAAGTTCTGTATTAATCAGGCTCTCGTCTGCAACCGGGAAGTTAGCAAGGTGTACAGAAACGACATTATCACGTCCTGTCACACTAATTAAGTCCATATACAAACGGTCTGCATAGAACGGAGCAATCGGCGCCATCAATTTGGCAACAGTTTCCAGACAGGTATAGAGAGTCTGGTAAGCAGAAAGCTTGTCAGCCGACATACTGCTTCCCCAGAAACGTTTACGGTTCAAACGAACATACCAGTTACTCAAATTGTCGTTTACGAAGTCAGTAATCAAACGGCCAGCCTTAGTCGGTTCGTAATCGTTATAGCAAGCATCTACATCCTTAATCAAAGAATTGAGTAAAGACAATATCCAACGATCGATTTCTGGACGTTCAGCAACCGGAACATCAGCTTCTGCATATGTAAATCCGTCAACATTTGCATACAATGCAAAGAACGAATATGTATTATACAATGTACCAAAGAACTTACGACGCACTTCGTCTACTCCATCTGTATCGAATTTCAAGTTATCCCATGGTGATGAGTTGGTTATCATATACCAACGCAACGGATCTGAACCGAATTTTTCGATAGCACCGAACGGATCGACAGCATTACCCAAACGTTTGGACATCTTGTTTCCATTCTTATCGAGCACAAGACCATTAGAGATTACATTCTTGTAAGCCACGCTGTCGAATACCATCGTAGCGATAGCATGCAGAGTAAAGAACCATCCACGAGTCTGGTCCACACCTTCAGCGATAAAGTCGGCAGGATAATAAGAACGGTTATCAACGATTACCTTGTTTTCGAACGGATAATGCAACTGAGCATAAGGCATTGCACCTGAATCGAACCAAACGTCTATCAAATCGCTTTCACGCTTCATCGGCTTGCCACTGGCAGAAACCAATACGATGTCATCTACATACGGACGATGCAAATCAATCTTATCATAGTTTTCCTTACTATACTCACCCGGAACGAAACCAAGTTTCTTATAAGGATTCTCTGCCATAAATCCGGCAGCAACAGATTTTTCGATTTCATTGTAGAGTTCTTCTACCGAACCAATACAAAGTTCTTCTCCTTCTTCACTGCGCCAAATAGGGAGCGGAGTTCCCCAATAACGAGAACGGCTCAAGTTCCAGTCATTCAAGTTTTCCAGCCATTTACCGAAACGTCCTGTTCCAGTAGATTCCGGTTTCCAGTTGATAGTTTTGTTTAATTCTATCATGCGGTCTTTGGCTGCAGTAGAACGGATAAACCAGCTGTCGAGTGGATAATAAAGCACCGGCTTATCAGTACGCCAGCAGTGTGGGTAATTGTGCACATGCTTCTCCATCTTGAATGCAAGTCCAGATTGTTTCAGCATCATGCAAATATATACATCAAGTGATTCAGCAGCCTGAGCAGCTTTTTCATCATACTTGCCATCCACAGTAAACTGAGGATCGTATGCATTCTTCACCCAGCGTCCCTGATATTCCTTGTATTTTTCTACATCGATACATTCGTTTACAAATGTTTCGTCCAGTTCATCCATCAGATAGAACTTACCGGTCAGATCAACCATCGGGCGTGTTTCACCCTTCTTGTTAATCATAAACAACGACGGAATACCTGCTGCACGAGCTACATTAGCGTCGTCTGCACCAAAAGTAGGAGCAATATGTACGATACCAGTACCGTCTTCGGTAGTTACATAGTCACCCGGAATTACACGGAAAGCCTTATCAGAAGCTTCTTTCCAACTTCCGTCTTCCGCTGTTTCAACGGGTTTCACCCACGGAATAAGCTGTTCATATTCCATGCCGACCAGATCTGTTCCTTTATACTCACCTACTACTTTGAAAGGAATCAGCTTGTCGCCAGGTTTATAATCTTCCAGCGCCATGCCTTCTGCTTTTTTATTGAAATGAGCATAAAGCAGCGGCTTTGCAAGCACTACAGTTATCTTCTCTCCATTATATGCATTGTAAGTCTGTACAGCTACATAATCAATCTTCGGGCCCACACACAGAGCTGTATTCGAAGGCAATGTCCACGGAGTAGTTGTCCATGCGATGAAATAAGGTGTACCCCACTCTGCCATCTCAGGCTTTGGATTTTTCATCTTGAACTGACCTACTACAGTCAAATCCTTCACATCACGATAACATCCCGGCTGATTCAGCTCATGAGAGCTCAATCCTGTACCTGCGGCAGGTGAGTATGGCTGAATGGTATAGCCTTTATACAACAATCCTTTGCCATAAAGCTGTTTGAGCAGCCACCACAATGTTTCGATATAACGGTTATCATAAGTAATATATGGATTTTCGAGGTCCACCCAGTATCCCATCTTATGAGTCAGGTCAGTCCATTCTTTTGTAAACTTCATGACATCTGTACGGCAGTGTTTATTATATTCTGCCACAGAAATGGTTTTACCGATATCCTCTTTCGTAATGCCCAAAGCTTTTTCTACGCCCAGTTCTACCGGCAAGCCGTGGGTATCCCAGCCAGCCTTACGCTTAACCTGAAAACCTTTCATCGTTTTGAAGCGACAGAATGTATCCTTAATGGTACGAGCCATCACGTGGTGAATACCCGGCATACCATTTGCCGAGGGAGGACCTTCGTAAAATACGAAAGACGGATGTCCCTCACGTTCTGTCATACTGCGGGAGAAAACATCATTTTCATCCCATTTCTTCAGCACTTCCTTGTTCACCTCAGAAAGGTTGAGCTGCGAATACTCAGTAAATTTTTTGCTCATAATTATGTTGTTTTTATCTTACTTCTTTTTATCACCAGGACATATCTGCCCTAAAATTAGGTTGCAAATTTATAAGAAAATTAGATATATGGAAAACTTTTTAAACTAATATTCACATAAACAAGATTACAGTCCTACTCCGGTTTCATCCAAATTTATTTTCAGCAACAAAAGAAAACAGGCGAAACAATGAGTAGAAATAATACTTAACTTTGCCTGGTTTCTCACAGAACCAGATAAACACAAAAAACAAACAAGCATATGAACGCAATCGTAACGCAAATGATTATCCTCTTCATACTGGTGGTCGTCGGATATATCATAAGCAAGAAAAAAATGATGGATGCGGATTTCGACCGCAAATTATCTGTTTTTGTCATCAATGTAGCATGTCCCTGTCTGATACTTTCATCGGTAATGGGCGACACTCTTCCCGACAAGCATTTTATAATACCTTTACTTATTGTCGGATTTGCTACTTATGTAATCCTGATAGGCGCCGGCTTTCTGCTGCCACACTATCTTCCCATAAAGGCAACCGACCGAGGTATCTATAGTTTTATGCTGGCCTTTGGGAATGTAGGATTTATCGGCTACCCTATTGTAGCCTCTATTTTCGGAGCTAATGCTGTATTCTACGCCAGCATTCTTAATTTTCCCAGCACCTTGCTGATATTTGTTTTCGGTACACTTTTTATTTCGGGTGATCAAGGGAAAATGAAATTTAAATGGGATACATTATATTGTCCTGCCATGATAGCCTCGTATCTTTCCATCCTGATCGTAGCTACCGGATGGATTCCTCCCAAAGTTATCAGTACGCCGCTTACTTTACTTGGAAATATGACCGTTCCTTCTGCTCTGCTTATCATTGGCTCTTCCATAGCACAGATACCTATCCGCCGAATGTTAGGTACGTCCAATATCTATATAACAGCAATCTTACGCCTGTTCGCAATTCCTCTTCTCATTTTATACCTATCACGGCTATGCCATGTCGAACCAACCATTGCCAATATCAATGTAATTCTGGCAGCCATGCCCGTTGCTTCTTATGGAACATTATTTTGTATACAATACGAAAAAGGAGAAACTATCATGGCACAAGGTACATTTATAACAACACTGCTATCAGTTTTAACGATACCGCTTCTTACCCTCTTTCTATAAAAAAGTTATCATTTACTGAAAAAAGAAGATTACTTTAATTATCAAAACAAGACATAAAAAAATGAGAAAGCATCGCAAAGTATGCGCTCACACTTCGCGATGCTTCTCACTTTATACACCTTTAAACAAAATGAACTTTTAGTTCTTTATTACTTACGAGCTTCTGCAATATATCCTAAAGCTTCCTTACATTTTTCTGTAACGTAAGCCCAGTCTTCTGCAGCAACTTTATCTTTAGGGAACAATTTAGAACCCATTCCCACGCAGAATACACCTGCCTTAATCCAAGAAGTCAGATTTTCCTGAGTAGGTTCTACTCCACCTGTAACCATCAGCTTAGACCATGGCATCGGAGCAAGCATACCTTTTACCAGCTTCGGACCAAGAACATCACCCGGGAAGATTTTACACAAATCACATCCCAGTTCCTGAGCGAAACCAACTTCTGATACGCTTCCGCAACCCGGAGTATAAGCTACA
>ERZ773208.1374-NODE-1374-length-19615-cov-3.659560_pt1 | contig 19615 bp, 18 predicted proteins | sample MGYA00581006_ERZ773208 | MGnify/ENA primary metagenome ERZ773208 (study PRJEB29015, sample SAMEA2737793) | human gut metagenome | biome: human gut; feature: human-associated habitat; material: faeces | place: China | collected 2012 ... | reverse complement strand
CGGCAAACCAGTTCACCGGCTACGTTCTCCGGGTCATCGCTCAAAACCTTTACCTCCATGTGCTTCACAGCAACACCACAGCTTCCTGCCACATAGTTGTCCTGATGGGCAAAGGTGATAAGTGGAGCAGTCTCAGTGGTACCATATCCCATTGCGATAGGGAAACCTACGCTGATGAAAAAGTTCTCTATCTCCTTGTTGAGCGGAGCACCACCCACAACAACCTCGTAAGGACGTTCGCCAAACTTTCTCAATACAAACTCGCGAACTTTCTCCTTGATGCGCTTATTGATGACAGGCATGTTCATCAGCAGTCGTGCACGGTTGGTTTGGATATGTGGGAATACTTCCTTTCTTACAATCTTGTCTACTACAAGCGGCACCGCATAGAGGATGTCTGGCTTGATTTCTGACAACGCCTCTGAGATGAGCGTTGGGCTCGGCAGACGGGTAAGGAAGAAGATATGGTTACCCAATACTATATTGAAGAGAAATTCTGTCATGAGTCCATACATGTGAGCCATCGGAAGGGTAGAAAGGATGTTGCAGTTCTTACCTATATTAGGTTTCACTGAATCAATGAGGTAGTCGAGATTACCCCAAAGTGCTCTGTATGGGAGCATCACACCTTTTGAGAAACCGGTAGTTCCACTGGTATAGTTGATCATTGCCAGTTCTTCAGGATCGTCTACGTGATACTTCACGTGTTCTGGTCTGAAATACTTAGGATATCTGTGTCCGAACATTGCATTGAGGTTCTCGCGCGCATAAGTCAGTTTCTCAGAGCGTGAGATGACAAGCGAATTGTCCGGAAGATAGATGATTCCTTCCAGCGAAGGCATCTCTTCTGGTGTTATCTCTGTAGCTACCACGTCACCAACGAACAGAAGTTTGCTTTCGCTGTGGTTCACGATGTTGTGAATCTGTTCAGGCTTAAATTCGTTCTGTATAGGTACGACAATGGCTCCGTAAGTAATAATGGCCAGGAAGGCTACTGCCCACTGGCTACTATTTCTTCCGCAGACGGCTATCTTGTCGCCCTTCTTTACATCGCTGTTTTCGAACAGGATGTGTAGCTTCTCAATCTTTCTGGCAATATCGTGATATTGGAGGGTTGCGCCCTTGTAATCGGTGAGCGCATCCAGATTCCAATTCTTGATAATGCTGTTCTCAATATACGAGTTAAAACTTGGTATTGAATTCATTGCACAATTTACAAAATTTTGTGCAAAGATAATGAAAATAGTGCACACTGCAAAATAAAATGTGCACTATTTTCAAAAACTATATAAAATAATTAGTTTTTTTCCTTTTTAGTCTACTTATTGTGGTGTTATAGACTGTATTTTACTCATATCTCATTGATTTGGCTGGATGGATATGAGAAATCAGGTAGCTTGGTGCTACGAGCATGAAGATGCTTATCAGCAGCGTAGCAATGTTCAGGGCTATGATGGCAAGCCAGTTGAATTCTACCGGAACGGTACTTACATAATAGGTCTGCGCATCGAGTTTGATGATGCCTGTAAAGTACTGGAGGGTAAGAATGCCGAGGGCGATGATGTTGCCCAGGAGCATACCCTTGCCGATGATGAAGACGGCAAACCACAGGAAGGTGTGGCGGATGGTCTTGTTGCGGGCACCCAATGCCTTCATTACGCCTATCATGGAGGTGCGTTCCAGAATGATGATGAGCAGACCGCTGATCATGGTGACGCCAGCTACTATCAGCATCAGACCGAGAATAATCCAGACATTCAGATCCATCAGGCTCAGCCATTGGAAGATGTTTGGATTCAGGTCCTTGATGGTAGAACTGCTGTAGGTTTCTCCATAGTGATCTACCGTGCGGTTCACCTTATTAATAATATAATCTTCTGTCTCGTTGAGCTTGTTGAAGTCGTTAACTGTCAGTTCTGCACCGCTCGCCTGGTCTTCTTCCCATCCGTTCAGCTTCACGGCAGTATAGAGGTCGGTGTATACCATTACCTCATCATACTTCTTCAGGTTGGTCTGATAGATACCCTTGATGGTGAAGCGGCGCATACGCACTCCGTTGCCATCAAAGAAGTAGGCAAAGATGCGTTCTCCCGTCTTCAGCTTCAGCTTATCAGCCATCAGCTGTGAGATGAGAATCTGGTTATGACTCGCTTTGTCATCAAACTTAGGGATGCTGCCTTCGATCATGTTCTGATGGATAAAGGTAGAATCGAAATCAGGTCCTACACCTTTGAACATGACGCCCAGGAAATCGCTGTCCGTCTTCAGGATTCCCTCTTTCATGGCAAATTTCTGCACATGTTTTACGCCAGGTATCTTTTTCAGTACGTTGACCATCGAGTCGTTCATGACCACCGGATACTGGTTTTGCTGCTGCAGCGTCATGAAGTCGGCCACCTGTATATGGCTTCCGAATCCTATTACCTTGTCGCGTATGGTATGCTTGAATCCGAGCACTACGCATACCGACATAATCATAATGGCGAGTCCGATAGCAACACCAGCAGTGGCTATATGAATAGCAGGGCGAGAAACTTTACGTTTATCGCCCTGATCGCTATATAATCTCTTTGCTATAAATAGAGGAAAATTCATCTTTGCGGGGAATGTTGAATGTTGAGTGTTGAGTGTTGAGTGTTGAATGTTGAGTGTTGAATGTTGAGTGTTGAATGTTAAATTAATCTTTGTGTCCGTTAGGCAACTCAACATTCAACACTCAACATTCAACATTGTTATAGTCCTTCGTCTTCCACTCTTCCCGGATAAGCCTCAAGTGCCTTACCCAGAACCACCAGAGCACGCTCCAGATCGTGTTTCTTCAAGACGTAAGCTACACGTACCTGATTGTGGCCGGCTCCCGGAGTCGTATAGAAACCAGAGGCTGGAGCCATCATGATGGTTTCGCCCTCGTAGTTGAATTCCTCCAGACACCAGCGGCAGAACTTCTCAGAATCGTCGATAGGCAGTTTGGCTACGGTATAGAAGGCTCCCATAGGAATAGGAGAGTATACGCCCGGAATACGGTTCAAGCCGTCTATCAGGCACTTACGGCGCTCTACATACTCATCGTATACGTCGCGGTAGTACTCTTCAGGAGCATCCAGAGAAGCTTCGGCTACAATCTGACCAATCAATGGAGGAGAGAGACGGGCCTGGCAGAACTTCATCACCGCCTTGCGGATTTCTGCATTCTTGGTGATGAGGGCACCCACACGGATACCACACTCACTGTAACGCTTCGAAACAGAATCGATGAGAACCGTGTTCTGCTCGATGCCTTCCAGGTGCATCGCACTGATATAAGGACTGCCGGTATAGATATACTCACGGTAAACCTCATCAGAGAAGAGATAGAGGTCGTACTTCTTCACCAGGTCACGAATCTGATTCATCTCTCTGCGGGTATAGAGATAGCCCGTAGGGTTGTTAGGGTTGCAGATCAGAATGGCACGGGTGCGCTCATTAATCAGCTCCTCAAACTTCTCCACCTTAGGCAGGGAGAAACCTTCTTCTATCGTTGTGGCGATGGTACGGATCTTGGCACCCGCCGAGATGGCAAACGCCATATAGTTAGCGTAAGCAGGTTCTGGTACGATAATCTCGTTGCCAGGGTTGAGGCAGCTCATGAAAGAGAAGAGTACAGCCTCAGAACCTCCCGATGTAATGATAATATCATCGGCAGTTACGTTGATGTTGAATTTCTTATAGTAATCTACAAGCTTCTCGCGATAGCTGAGATAGCCCTGACTTGGAGAATACTCCAAGACCGTGCGGTCTATATGCTTCAAGGCATCTAGGCCACATTGAGGAGTTGGAAGGTCAGGCTGACCGATGTTGAGGTGATATACCTTTACTCCACGTTTTTTTGCTGCGGCAGCCAGAGGAGCCAACTTTCTGATAGGTGACTCTGGCATTTCAAGACCGCGTACAGATATTTCTGGCATCTTAAAATATTGTTTCTTTCTATTAATTATCCGTGTCGAAAATTGAATTCTATGACCTGTCGGTCTTTTCAATTTACGCTATTCGGCTGCAAAGATAAGAAAATTAGATGAGAATTGAGAATAACTTTCGGTTAAATTTTATTTTTTGATTAAAAACTCTTTAAATATGTCGCTCTTTGCTTTCTTTTTTATAACTTTGCACTTAATTTCAAGAAATGTTATAAGATTATACTAATTAATTAAAATAAGTAAGAAGAAAAATATGAGAAGTAGAACAAGTACATGGTTTGAGACCAAAGTGAAATATCAGAAGACAATGGAGGATGGTTCAGAAAAGGTTGTTTCTGAAGCATACGTAGTAGATGCTTTGAGCTTTACCGAGGCTGAGAGCGCCATCATCGATGAGATGTCGGTTTATGTAAGCGGCGAGTTGAAGGTGAGCGGTATCGGCAAGGCTGGCTACGGCGAAATCTTCTTCAGCGATGTGGATGATGATGATAAGTGGTATAAGGCTAAACTCCAGTTCATCACAATTGATGAGAAGAGTGAGAAGGAGAAGCGCAGCAATGTTACTTATCTTGTTCAGGCTAAGTCTCTCGCCCGTGCCCTCCGTTATATTGATGAGGTGATGGGCAAGACCATGATAGATTATGATGTGATTGGTTTGAACGAAACCAAACTGATGGATGTGTTCGAGCACCATGCTCCTAACGAGAAGAAAGAGGAGAAGAATGATGTGCCTGAATACGAGGAGAAATAAATTAATGTTGAGTGTTGAATGTTGAATGTTGAGTTGCCTAACGGGACACAAAGGTTAATTCAACATTCAACACTCAACACTCAACACTCAACATTCAACATTTAGAATATGGACTATGATGTAAAAGGAAATCTCCATGAGGTGCTGGGCAGCTTGCCTGCCGGTGTCCGTCTCGTTGCCATCAGCAAGTTCCATCCCAACGAGTATATCGAGGAGGCTTATGCTGAAGGACAGCGTATCTTCGGCGAGAGTCATGAGCAGGAACTTGCCAAGAAGGTGGCTTCGCTGCCTGAGGACATCGAGTGGCATTTCATCGGTCATCTGCAGACCAATAAGGTGAAGTATATCGCACCTTATATCTCGATGATTGAGTCGGTAGACAGTCTGAAACTTCTTAAGGAGATTGAGAAGCAGGCAGCCAAGCACGATCGTGTGGTGAAGGTTCTTCTGGAACTTCATCTGGCTGAGGAAGATACCAAATCGGGTCTTTCTCTTGATGCTTGCCGCGAACTCCTTGAGGCAGGCGAATGGCGGGAGATGAAGCATGTGCAGATTTGTGGCATCATGATGATGGCATCTAATACAGACGATGAGCAGCAGATTGCTCAGGAGTTTGATGAGGCTGCCCGGTTCTTTGATGAGATAAAGGCCAGATATTTTGCCGATGATGATGCTTTCTGCGAGCGCAGCTGGGGTATGAGTCACGATTATCATATTGCCGTCAAGCACGGCAGCACGATGGTTCGTGTAGGTACTACCATCTTCGGTCCTAGAATATATTAAAATAATAAGAGGGTGTGTCATTAAACATGACACACCCTCATTGTTTATATAGTTAGTATACTATCTTCTGTCCCTTGTTGGTGATATAAATCTTGCCCTTTTGTGGAACGGAAACCTTTCTGCCTTCCAGATCAAAATAGGCTGTCGGTCTGTCTTTACCGATGATGACCGAAGAGATTCCGGTAGGAGAGAAGTTCTTGAGATAATCGAAGGTTACCAGACCGGTTGCTTCATCCTTTGTGATGTTGTAGAGCGGATGACTCGTATCAACACTGTTGTTCAGGGTGATACTGGTCAGACTGTTCACTTCATACTCTGTAGCAGAGCCCGCTTTGTAGGTTGGGAACGGGTCGTTCTGAAGACTCGTTATAATATCAGCATCGCTAACTTTCTTGTTATAGCTGTTGTATACCATTCCGTCTGCAGGAACAATCATAACCCTTGGCTTCCCTTCCTTGTTATTGGGATTGTCAAACAGATTAACCGAAGTCTTGTCATCGTAGTCGATGCGCCATACCAGCAATCCGTAACCCAGAGCCTCCTTGTACCATCCCTCGTTTCTGATATTCTGCAGCAGCAGGTATTCGCCCTGGCTGTTGGCTATAATCTTGTATGCATCCGATGCCTTGTCGTATGGTTCCAGCTTGAGCTGCTGCGCCTCGGTATCCGAAAGGAGGGTAGGCTGTTTCCATCCTACGATGCTCTTCTCCCATGGTGAATAAGGGATAGGCTGATAGCCGTTAGCCTGATAACTGCCCATATCCATAACGTCCCAATATTCAGGACTCTGGTTGTGCTCTGTGATGCCATTGGTAGGATAGATGTCTGGCAAACCGAGGGTATGCGAAAATTCATGGCAGAAGAGACCGATACCATTGATGTAGTATTTGCCGTTTTTGGTATCTTCAGGCTTATTGTTCAGCTCGTTGTTGATGCCGAACCGGGATACTGTTTTCCTGTCATAGGTTCCCAGTCCTCCTACGGTACCCGATTGCGGCCAGAGACAATCGCCTGAATTACCTGAGATGCTTTCAGAATAGCCGGCATAGATTACGTATACGAGGTCAACATATCCGTCGCTATCGCTGTCGTAATCGGCAAAGTTAACCTTGGCGTTTACCTGCTGGCAGGCTTCCTTTATCATCTGAGGAAAGTTGGTGTCACTGCCGTCGCCACTTCCGTTCTTGCCATAATAAGCAGAATTCTTGCTTACCGTAACAGGATCCACTACATCAAACTGTGGTATAAACTGGTTATCGCTCATGTCAGCGAAATACTGCTGTACGCTGCCGTAGTTCTGGCAGTAAGTCTCGTCGGTGATAAACACTTCTTTATCAGCCTCAGGCATAGCTTCTCCCTTCTTTCCGTTGAGGTAATGGTTGAATGTAGCAACCGGATCCTTACTCTTGAACTTCACATCCTGAAACTGCACCAGGAGTACCAATGCCTTCGGACTTCCCTTATGAGGGAAATAGCTTGGTCTCACGGTTCCTATTTCTGATGCTCTTGTGATATTCTCTGAAGAGAAAGCACGGGTCTTTCGGGTGTTCAGCTCTTCGGCAGTTATCTTTTCGTATTTTCCGTCTTGGGTTTCCCGCAGGGGTGTACCGTCCAGCAGCATGTAGTAGTGGAAGGTTTCGTCGCCATGCAGGGTAGCGCATGCTACGGTTCCATCAGCCAGCATAATCTTGGCGATGCCCGGTTTAGCCTTTACGGCATAGAGATTGGCGATGCCCAGGAAGGCGAGCGCCAGAGAGATGATTGTCTTCTTCATAAACAGTTAGGGTAGATGGGGATTATTTATAAAAGTATTGTCCTTTCTTCTGAGTCTGGTGACCAAACTCGATGGCGTGATGCGGACAATGGTGATAGCAGGTAAAGCAGGTGAGGCAATCCTTGTGATGCAGCCATTCCGGATATTCTCCATGACCGCCCTTGATATCGCCTACAGGACAGACGTTGGCACAGATGCCACACTTCACGCACTTGTCTTTCTCCACATGAAACCGCTTGTCGGTGATGAGTACCTTTTCGAAGAAACCGCCCACAACCTTGGTGAAGAACCAGGGAATAGGACCTTTTACCAGACGGTTCACGCCCTCTTTCCTGTCGAATATCTCTTCGCAGATAACCGCCAGTTCCTGTGCCGATTTCGATTTCTTACGAACTTCGCGCTCCTTCGGATCAACATCCATGAAAGGAAGTCCCACATAAGATTCCGGCATGATGAGCGAGTAGGAAGCAGAAACCTCCGTGATGCCCAATGCCTGAAGCGATGCATTCAGCGCAATCGTATCGTTGAGGTTTTCGATGGTGAGTCCGATGCTGTCGCCAGCAGTACAGACGCAATAGGCGAAAGGATGTTTCCTGAACGCCTCCTTGTCTTCAGCAGTAGCATCAGGAGTTTCTCGCTGTATCTTCATCTTCCTGATAAACTCCCTTACAAGGCGTGGAACTCTCCAGCCATGTACGGGGAAAACGAATCCGAGCCGTTCATTCTCTTTCAGAATAAACGGCTCGGCTATATTGTGGCTTGAATCATCCGCCCGCATATAAGGGGCGATAGGAATCAAGTCTTCGTGTGTAGCCGCTGCCAGTCTGGCTGCTGCCCACTTGGTATTTCCAGTTCCGGAGAAATAGAAAATCATGCTTACTTTTAAATATGTATTGAGCTAGATTATTTCTTTTCTGTCATAACACCTTCTATATAGAGACGTGACATTTCTACATTGCCGTTAGAACGGATGGTGATGCTCTTCTTGAAATGACCAGGGAACATGCCCTTGCCGTTATAGGTAACACTAATCTGTCCCTTCTCGCCTGGAGCGATAGGCTTCTTGGTGTAAGAAGGTACGGTACAGCCGCAGCTGGCAATAGCCTGGTTGATAATCAAAGGCTTGTTGCCCACATTGGTGAAGGTAAAGGTTGCCTTCTGTACCGGGTTTGACTCTTCGAACGAACCGAAGTTGTGTATCAGTTTGTCGAACTTAATCTCTGCCTGAGCAGATGCAGTAGCTACAAGAGCCACCAGCATAGTGAGTGTCAATATGATTCTTTTCATCTTCATATCCTTTCTTCTTTTTTATATTTCCTCTTTAATTTGTTTCTTATTTTTATATAATTCGATGCAAAAGTACATATAAAGTTTAGTATTACGTTACTTTTTTACATTATTTAACCGAACTTTCGCAAGTTTTGTCCCACACGCCCTGAAAGGGCAGAAGCTCCTAGCCCAGGGCATCGCCCTGGGTATAATGGCAGTCAACAATGCGCCCTGTAAGGGCAAAAGCTTTAAAATACCGGGCAATAAACAAAGCTTTTGCCCTTTCTAACGCTTTCTGAAATAAAGGAGACAAAAAAATCCCCCAACCTTAATCACTTAAGATTGGGGGAGAGCGTAGAAAAAATAATAAAGTATGAACAATATCAACTGAATAGGGGGCTAAATGTGGAAATTGATTTCATTCAGCCAAGCCTGAACACTGAAGCAGGGACAGGACTTGTGGACGTTCGGGAGATCACGATGACCTAGGATCTCGGCTTCGGGATAGTCTACGCACAGACTCGTCAGGAGATTCTGGAGCGACTGCTTCTGAGCCTTCGTACGGGTATCTGCCGGATTGCCGTCGGCGTCGAGACCGCCTTCGTAACAGATGCCGATACTGTGTGCATTGAAATGGCGGGCGTGGGCGCCGATTTCTGACTCGGGACGTCCGGGGTAGATGACGCCGTCTTTCGTGATGTAATAGTGATAACCGATGCAGCGGAAACCACGGGCTAAATGACAGGCTTCGAGCTTTTCGAAGGTGAAGTCCTGGGTGACGCGGGTGGCAGAACAGTGGATGACAATAAGTGATATTTTTCTTGTGTTTTTCATAGTACTGAATCTTTAAAGGGTTGATACTACTGGCAGCTCTGCACACAAAAGGCAGAGGCTACGGCGGTGAGAACGGTAATGACGAAATTCAGAATTTTCTTGAGTGTTTCTCTTTTCATTTTCATTTGATTTAAGGTTAATAAATGGATTGGGGGCTCGGATTTCCTATATCCGGGCGATACTTTTGAGAAGAAAGGCTGACAGGATGAGCAGATGGGCTTGATAGCGCGTGTTTCAATGATGCTTGCTATATTGATGAATAGCCGGGGGTGCTATAGCCGAATCCCGGACTGCATCCTGTCTAAAACCTTCTTTCTTCATCTACTGGCGAGGGGGTTACTCCAGGCCGTCGCTACCATCGGAGCCGCTGCTCCCGGTGTTGCCTGATCCGCCAGTCTGTGTTGAGTCGCCACCCTGGTTTGTGCCGCCACCCTGGGTAGTATCGCCTGTGTTATCCTTACCGCCGTCTGGTGGAGTAACATCTCCTTTTACGGCTGTGGCCTTCTTCAGGGATGCATCGAGGTTCAGACTGGTAGCCTTGAACTCACCGGTGCCACGGGCACGGAGCTTCAGTCCGGCAATGTTCTTGGTGATGCTGAACTCCTTCTCGGAGGCAGCACCTTCCTTGTTCTTGATGCCGATGCTGAAAATGGCGAGGTCGGGAATCTTCACGGCGATACCCTGCAGAACCAGTTCTCTTACGCAGCTCACCATGTCGGTGAGCATACCCTTGATGGCTCCCTTTGAGAACGGTGTGTTGTGACTTTCCATGTGCTCTGCGAGTTCATCAAGACCATAGGTCTGGGTGATTACAGGGTAGGCGAAAAACTTGCCGTAAGCGGCGCTCAACTTCTCGTTGACATACTTCTTCAATGTGTACAGAATCATAGTGTCTTCATTTTTAAGGTTAATAAATTGTGTTTGTGTAGTAGGGGGCGCTGCGCATTGCCTCTTGGTGGTATGAGATGTTATCTCTGAACCACAATGCAAAGATACGAAATCGGTGAGGGGTCAACTCACAGTTGCTCATACTTGCTCATGTTTTATCATACTTTTTCATAGATTCTTTTTTTTTCTAGAGTTTATAAGCCCACTGAACTTTCGCAAGTAAGCTCCACACGCTCTTTTGGGCCTTCAGCCCGTACTTGAACCACATGCGAAAGTTCAATCAATTATTTGCATGTTTTCGTAAATGTTTTGAGAATATTTTACCTTTTTCTGAAATTATTTTCGTACTTTTGCAAGCGGATTTCTGATTTCCTGAAAGTGGATGTAAACGATTTGTTGAACAAAGAATGTATCAAAGAATGATGAACGATATATTGAAACAGATAAACGCTGGCGAGGTGTCGGGGGTGCAGTTCAAGGAACGCATTCTCGACAAATATGATATTGCCTGTGAGTTAGTGGCGTTCAGTAATTCACATGGTGGTAAGTTGGTAGTTGGTATAAAGGATAAGACTGGAGAAACCAATGCCTTGTCGTATTCTGAGGTACAAGAAACAACCAACTTGTTGAGTGCCATTGCTTCAGAAAACGTAGTGCCATCCATTCTGATAAAGATAGATACTGTTGAGGTCGAGGATGGCAACCTGGTTGTTGCTACTGTGAAGGAAGGACTCAACAAGCCTTATCATGACAACAAGGGAATTGTATGGGTGAAGAATGGTGCCGACAAGCGTAAAGTGTTCGATAATGCTGAACTTGCAGAAATGATGACCGACTGCGGTAGTTTTGCACCAGACGAGGCTGGTGTTAGGGATGCAACTGTCAACGACCTTGATGCAACGACCATCAAGCAGTTTCTTGGCAACCGTTTTGATAGAGTGTTGGAAAAGAAAGGCTTGACAGGTGACACTTTTAATGAAGCATCACTTGATATGATATGCTCTGCCATCGCTAAGGGGCATGACTGTGAGAAGATACTTCGCAATCTGCGATTTATCCGTCCCGATGGCACACTGACCGTTGCTGCCATGCTCCTGTTTGGCAAATACACCCAACGCTGGATGCCAATGATAACAGCCAAGTGTATCTGTTTTGCAGGCAACAGCGTCGGCAGCAAGGTATTCCGTGACAAGGTGAATGATGCAGATATGGAGGGGAATCTGCTTCACCAGTATGAAACTATCATGGATTTCTTCACTCGTAATCTGCATAATGTGCAGGTGGGAGATGAATTCAACAGCATGGGTAAGTTGGAAATACCTTACACAAGCTTGGTTGAGTTCACGGTAAACAGCCTTGTACATCGCTCGTTGAACATGAAAGCCCCTGTTCGCATTTTCATTTTCGACAATCGTGTTGAGATTCACAGTCCTGGTGCATTGCCTAATGGACTTACTATTGAGGATATCAAGGCTGGAACTTCCATGCCTCGCAATATGTTCCTTTTTAACAATGCTATATACTTGCTGCCATACACTGGTGTTGGTAGCGGCATCACTCGTGCTCTTGATGAAGATGTTAATGTCACATTTATGAATAATGACAAGGCACAGGAATTTGTCATCACGGTTTGGAGAGGAGAAAGTAACCAAGTCGAGGGGGAAAGTAACCAAGTCGGTAACCAAGTCGAAGAAGAAAGTAACCAAGTCGAAGACCATAACACTGGACTTAGACACTCTGACACCGACTTAGACACCGACCATGACACTTTTGCCGAAGACCATGACACTCAACTTAGACACTCTGACACCGACTTAGACACCGACCATGACACTTTTGCCGAAAACCATGACACTATACATAGTTACCATGACACTAAAAGAGTGCCATTGACGAATAAACAGAAGGATATAGTAAACTTCTGTAGCGTGCCAAGAACAAGTAGGGAAATTTTGGAAAGAGCCGGTGTTGTCTATCATACAAAAAATATAGCTAAATACATCACCTCCCTTGTTGCAGCAGGATATTTGCAGATGACCAATCCGGATAATCCTACAGCAAGCAACCAGAAATACAAGAAAGTAACAATAAAATAGTAAGAATGATAGACTCTTTATATTTCCTTCAGTTCGCATGTTTCATCTTCATGCTCATCAATGCCCTTATCCTCGGCATCACCCACCTGCACATGAAGTGGACCAACCGACGCTATGAGTGGTCACGCTGGATGATACTTGCAGGCATGATGGGACTTGCCATACAATATCTCTTGCAGATGTACTTGGGTTTTCGTGCGAAAAGCGATGACTTGGGAGCTATTTTCAACATTCTTGTCTATACCCCATGCATCACCACTATCGCCATGGGCATATACAACATTGAGGCGACCCATGCCAACCGCCGAAAGATGAATATCGTCTGCGCTTGCATTTATGCCGCCATCATAGCAGTTTTCTGCATAGGCTACAGCAATAGCGGAAGTCTTAACATTGGCAACTGGCTCTATGCGATGCTCGTATTGTTCGGCACAAACGTAGCGTATTGCATCTATATGATTATGATTGAGATGCGGAAACGCAAGAAAATGTTAGAGCTGATGACTGGTGGCGACATGCTGCCCTACGTGCGATATGCCCGAGCCAGTGTCTTCGCCCTGTTCTTCTCTACCCTTACCATGCCTTTCGTCATCCTCTCTACCACCTTATTATATATAATAGGACCGTTGGCTTTGCTCTCAATTCTTTTCTTCAACCTGAGTTTCGTGGCATTGGGCTACAATTACGTTCCTACCGAGGAACTCTTGGATAAGGAGGAAGAAGAAAGCGCAGCCATAGCAGATGAAGAAACAGAAAATGGGGGAGCATCTTTGGAAAGCTCCAATGGGCAGTATGCAGAACCTATAGGTGATAAAGAAAATTTACAGTCAATTTCTCAGGAGCGTCAGGCATTTATCAAGGAGATGCTTGACAAGTGGTGCGCCGATTTGGGCTACAAAGACACCACAGTAAACATGTTCACCCTGTCACGCTCGCTGAACATTTCCAAGAACGAGTTGTCACGCTACTTCACTGCGTGCCTTAACTCCACCTTCCGCATCTGGCTTGCCGAGGTACGTTTCGAGGCAGCAAAGAAGATGATGCTCGACTATCCCGACTACAACAACGACATCATTTCTGCCGAATGTGGCTTCTCTTCACGCTCCTATCTCTATCGCATATTCAAAGAGAAAGAAGGTTGCTCACCAACTGTCTGGAGAGCAAAAATACAATAAAATCACGCCTTAGGTGTCTACTTCCCCCACCAAGTAGACACCTATTTTGTAGGAAGTAGACACCTAAGTGGGGCAAGTAGACACTTTTTTCCGAAGAAAAACACTATCTTTGCACCATGGAAAATATAATTCAGACTTTCATGAAAGAGGAACAGGCTATTCTTATAGTGGCATTGTGTCTTCTGTTGTTCGCCATAGTCATGAGCTATGCCATGGTTCAAGACTACAGGATATATCTTGATGAAAACTACAAGGCTCGCTATAGCTTCTGTGATTTCATCAAGAGAGGGAGATTCTATATCTATCTGTTTCTCGGACAGACTTTCGTCATCATCCTGGGATTTACAGTATATCTGATGGCAATGAGAGGATATATGTAAGAAAGTAGAATAACAATAAAAATTTACAGATATGAATAACAAAAAACAAAGAAACAGGCTATTCACGATGCTGCTGCTCGTGATGGCTATCCTCATGCCTTATGGGGGGGCATGGGCACAAACGAAGCCTTCCAGTGGTAATGGCGAAGTAGACAGTCCTTACATCATCACCACAGCTGAGGAATTAAAGTGGTTCCGTGATGAGGTGAATAGCGGACGATATAGTATCTGCGCAAAGATAGCAGATAATGTTGAGGTCATTGACATGAGTACAGTATGTCATGCGGCTGATAAGTCTCAAAACTTAGAAGAAGTGAGCTGGGAGCCTATTGGAACTAACCAATACATGGGCACTTTCGATGGAAATAACAAGACCATCACCAACCTTTATATCAATGCAAACCAAAAATATTCGGGGCTTTTCGGTTATACCTATATAAGCACAATCAAAAACCTAACCTTTGTGAATGCAAATGTGACAAATACGAACTCTTTTACAGGAATTTTGGTTGGCTATGGATATGGAGGCACCTATCAAAATATCATGACATCAATAAGTTGTGAGGTTTATGGCGGTGATGGAACTGGCGGTATTGCAGGTAAACTTGCGGGTAACGCATACAACTGCGTGAACTACGCCACGGTACAAGGAAAAGAACAGGTCGGCGGTCTTTTTAGCAGCTACGACTCAAGTAAATCCATAACCGCCTGTGCCAACTATGGAAAGGTAACGGCATCAAGTCTGTGGGTAGGTGGCTTGGTTGGCTATTTCAAAAGCGGAACAATCCAAGACTGCGCCAACTATGGAGATGTAAAAGGTGCAAATTGTGTTGCTGGCATGGTTGGTTTTGTAGACCAAGGCAAGATACAGAACGTGTTCAGCTATGGCAATGTTTCTGCCACGATGAGCACGCAAAATATAGGCATGGCTTTTGGCTCTGGCTCTGGGGCCACTGAAGGCATGGTGGCATACTATAGTGGCGCAAAGCTGACTGTAAACGGCAAAGAGAAAGAGGTTAAAGCCTTCGGAAATGGCACGCCTTCAGAAGATAACGCAACAGGATTTACAGAAGCTCAGCTGAAAAGCGGTGTTGTTGCCTATCAGCTCCAGCAAAACGCTTCGAGCGAAGCAAAATGGGGACAAAATCTGACTAATGATGGAGACTTCTATCCTGTCATTGGTTCGGAGCATACAGTTTATGCAGATAATTCACTTGTAAATTGCAAGACGAACGAGAAAATCTCAGGTAGTTTCACCAACAATCCTTCCAGTTCCGCAATCAGGTATAAACACGGAACGACAATTCACCACGCTGCAGCAAACGCTACTTGCACAGAGGCGGCAACCAAGGAATATTGGCAATGCCAAGACTGCCAAAGGATATATTCCGACTGCCAATTGACAGTGGAATTGACTGATGTAACGGACGCAGAGCATCCTGCCCTTGGACACAACTACAATGAGAATGGCTATTGCGACCGTTGCAAGCATTATGTGGCTGTGAAGCCTTCAGAGGAAAATGGGGTGTACCTGATAGCCAAACCTTACCACTTGGCTTGGTTCCGCGACTATGTGAACGGAACTATCGTGGACGAAGGCGAAGCAGATGGAATTACTCACCCAACAGCATCTGCCATGTTGACTGCGGATATCGACCTTACCAACTATTGCCATGCGGCTGAAGACGGCATGGAACTCTTGAGCTGGATTCCAGTAGGCAACTTTGATAATCCATGGAAGGGAAATATGGACGGTCAGGGACATACCATCTCCAATCTCTATATCAAGACAGCACAAAGCAATGTGGGGCTTTTCGGCTGTATTGAGGATGCGACTATCCAAGACCTTACCTTTGACTATGCCAAGGTGGAGAATGTGAGCACACGCACCGGTATCTTGGCAGGATATGCATTTGCATACTCGAATTCTCCAGCACATATAAAGGGTATTAAAACCACAAAGAATTGTACTGTAATAGGACAAGATCGTACTGGCGGTATCGTTGGAGGTGCCATTATAAATCTCGAAAACTGCGAGAATCACTCCAGCGTGCAGGGAACGCAAAATGTTGGCGGAATTGCAGGCTCTAGCGATAATAAAAACATCAAGCGCTGCACCAATTATGGAACCGTTGAAAACGATGGTGTGTATATTGGTGGAATCATAGGTTATGCTTATGAAACAAGTATCGAAGATTGCGCCAACTATGGCAAGATTACAAGTACAGGTTGGAATGCCGGTGGTATAGCAGGACAAACGTTTGCTAACAGCAGTATCCAGAATGTGTTCAGTTATGGAGATGTGGCGAATACATATGGCGATCCAGGAATCATTATAGGTCGTGTGCACGGTACACTAACCGCAAAGGGTATTGTAACTTACAACAAGGAGGCATTGCTAAATAATTCATCTGAGAACATTAAAACAGTTGGTGAAGGAAGTCTGACATGCGAAGACGGAAAGGTAGAAGCTGACGTGGTCAAGGCATTCACCAAACAGCAGATAAAGAGCGGTGAGGTGGCATGGCTTCTTAACGGCTCCACATCTGTTCCTACCGAAGGAAGCACCTTGGCATGGTATCAGAAGTTGGGCGAGGATGGCGATGAGTATCCGGTGCTTACCCCAAGCAACGGGAATACCGTATACAACGATTATTATACTTGCGTTGACAAGCAAGTGTATATGAATATTTTCAGCAATACGGAGGCTGATGTGCATGAGAAGTACGACGAGCACGTCAAGGGTACGGAGACTCTGTTGGCAAATGGTCTTTATAGCTCCCCCTGCCAGCGATGCCAGACGAACCTTATGTACATCAAGGACTTCTGTGGCATTGATGGCAACGACTTGGATCTGACTGCTAATACTGACGGTTCATACACGGCAGTCAAACCTGTTGATTTCAATGACAATGCGGCTTACGACAGCCCTGTGGACTTCACTGCCCCAACGCTGAACTACACCCGCAACTATCTCGGCGCAGACCAATGGCAGGCTGTGTACGTGCCTTTCGAGACTCAGGCTACGGACTGGACAAACAACGGCATCACCGTGGCAAGCATCAACAACTTCCATGAGTATGAAAAGGAAGATGGCAGTGGCTATGAGACGGTACTCGAAGTGAAGAAGGCTACATCTGGAGAGTTTGAGGCTAACACCCCATACTTGTTGAGAACAAACGATAGCGGAAGCAAGACTATCACTATCAATAATGCCAAGTTGCATAAGTCTGAATCGAAGACATACTACTGCATGAGCATGACTCGCAAGTATGACTTCACAGGCATCTACACTCCACAAAGTGGATTAGGTCAGGATGGAGTATCGGTTGCAGTATATGCTCTCAACAAGAAAGGATGCATAGCTCCGTTAAACCCTTCTACCGAAGTTGGTGCACAGCGTTGGTATCTTACGGTAAGTAATCGTAATGGTTCTAACATGTCACAAGCATCAAAATCCCGTTCTATCAACATAGATGAGGTTGGCGAGGGATCAACAACTGCCATAGAGGGCATCCAAGTTATAACCAACAATGAGGCTGATAAAACATCTCTAAAGGGTATATATGACTTGCAAGGTCGCAAGCTCAGCAAGGAACCTACCCAGGGTATCTATATCAAGAATGGTAAAAAATATGTAAAATTCAAAAAGTTAGGAATATGAAAAAGAATTATCAGAAACCATCAATCGCTATTGTTGAGTTGGAAAATTCCTGTGTTCTATTAGCTGGGTCTGACTTAGGACCAGAAAAACCGCCAAAAAGCTATGAGCAGATTCCATTCACAGATGAAGATTGTGATCCTGCATAGTATTGTGTTTTAGTTTATGCCAAATTGATCGACAAAACATTTGGCAATATTTATCAACCCATACTTTGCGGTTGTTCCAAGGGTCTATACACCTCGACAAAAGGGTGTATAGACCCTTAATTATATGGTGATATTCGTAATCTACATCTCCGCTTTCAGCAGCTTTATCTCCTCTGCCGTCAGCCCCGTCATATCCATGATAGACGCTTCATCCATACCCTTTGCCAGCATCTTCCTGGCAATTTCAAGGCTTCGCTGGGACATGCCTTCTTTCATGCCTTCAGCTCTGCCTTTTTCCATACCTTCTTCCATTCCTTTCTGGTACCTGTCATCCAGGAGGTACAGGAGCTTCGTGGCATTAAAGCCAAGGACTGCTATCGTTTCTATACCGACATCAGAAGACGCAAAAACCATAGCCATACTTACTTTCTAGATAGAATGCAGGAGAAGTTGAACGACAAAATGCGAAAGGATGATGAATTGAAAAGAATGAGACGTTAAAATGGCATGAAGTTGGTATTTGGATTTTTTTCGTAGAAATTCAACAGAAAGTTAACAAAAAGTTTGGTAAAGTGAAAATAAAAGCATAATTTTGCAAATTAAATAAGTACATAACATTAAAAACAAGAAGATTATGGCAATAGAAATTAAAACAATACCTGTCCTTCATGGTGAGGCAGCAGCTCGTTTCGTTGAAGCGGCTGATGAGGCATTGGAAAAGCGTGGCTCCATTGACTTCTCCAAGCAAGTAGCCAAGGCACGTGCTATATTAAAACGTTCAAAACTGTACATTTAAAATGTTAGAGCAATGTGATTTTATGGAACTGACAGAGGAAGTCTTGCAGCAATGCAAAGGCTTCACTTGTAAGGATGAGGACATAACAGAGTTCTTCACCCAAGACTATGCTGACTATGCCTATCAGTTGCTTGGAAAATCATATTGTTTTGTTAAACCAGATACATCTGAAATAGTCTGTGCATTTACAGTTGCTAATTCGAGTGTAAAAGTAGATTCACTTCCTTCAAACCTTCGGAATAAGCTTAATAGAAAGATTCCGAATGCTAAGCGAAGACCGCAGTATCCAGCAGTGTTGGTTGGACAGTTGGCAGTAAGCGATTTGTTCAGTGGGCATCATGTGGGAGATGAATTGTTGGATTTCATCAAATCATGGTTTATAGACCCATTGAATAAAACAGGATGCCGATATGTCATTGTTGATGCCGTCAACCATTCGAAAGTGTTTGAATATTATCAACGAAATGGTTTCAAGTTCTTGTTTTCGTCAGATGAGGAAGAATGGACCTTTTTGCATAACAAAGGTCTAGAGCCAACAACTCCGATAGAGCCGATGAAGACACGACTGATGTACTTTGATTTGATTTATCTTCGCACAAAATAACAAATAAAAGATGCCCTAATTTAAAGGAAATTAAAGCAATCGGCTGCAATCAATATACTCTTGATAAGCTAAGAAGTGCTATAGTTCCAAGGGTCTATACACCTCGACAAGAGGGTGTATAGACCCTTTTTCCTATTGCATGATGTCTTCAGGTAGAAGTATCTTAGCTTCTTCGTTATTATATTCCATCATGTTATGCTTTATTATTATCGTTCACAAAGATAATCTTTCTGAACGATAATTCCAAATATTTGAGTAACAATTAGTTGCATGTTATTGTTATTTTACTATTAATCGGAATTATTAAGTAGTATTTGCAAGGGGCAGAAGCTCCTAGCCCAGGGCGTGTGGGGCTAAACTTGCAAAACTTGAATAATTCTATATTATTCGTGTTCAATGCTACCCCCCAACTTAGCTTCCCATTCCTCTATCGTCGGCATAGTTCCTTCTATTTTTTCAGGATAGAATTTTTCTAGATCGTACTCAGAAATAGCTATGGGTT
>ERZ773208.1364-NODE-1364-length-19707-cov-3.360065_pt1 | contig 19707 bp, 11 predicted proteins | sample MGYA00581006_ERZ773208 | MGnify/ENA primary metagenome ERZ773208 (study PRJEB29015, sample SAMEA2737793) | human gut metagenome | biome: human gut; feature: human-associated habitat; material: faeces | place: China | collected 2012 ... | reverse complement strand
GGTTCTGTGTTAATATAGGTGATACACAGAACCTTGTGGCACTTGTAATATCATCCTTGCTAGGATTATTAGTTACAAGTGCCACAAGGTTCTGTGTATCACCTATATTAACACTCATTGATGTAAGGCTTAAGCCAAATCCATCGATAACTGTAATCTCATAAGAAAGCTGATTATTAAGCTTGTACTTTGTTGAAAGTTCATCGTCAACTCTTGTTGCATATATAGTAGCTTTACCAGCTCCCATTGCTGTAACAAGACCTGTTGTTGCATCAACCTGAAGTACGCTGTTATCAGATGTTGACCAGGTAACCTCTGTTGATTTAGCAGAAGTCTTAAGCTGTATTGAGTCACCCACATTCATATTGCTTACATCATTGCCAAGCTTCTTAAATGGTACAACAACATTAACTACATCTTTGGTCGCCCAGCCTATGTTACCCTGTACATCATTACTTGCAACACCTGCTGTTGCCTGGGCTACACCTGCGTTAACACCTTTTACGCTGCCAGCCTTATATGTAATTACGTCTGTATCTGATGATACATATGTAACACCTGCTGTTGCTGGATACTTAATATTAGAAGGAATTGCTTCTTCTTTAAAGTCTTCAAAATCTTTATCTGATAATGTAATAAATCTTGTACCATCAGAAAGCTTCTGAATAGAATGTCCTTCTGAGTTAGCAACTCCATCAGTGTATTCGACCTTTGATGTTATCTGGTATGTTGCTGTAAGAGAATTGATACCATCACCATCTGCTGTTCTTACTTTAAGATTAGTTCTACCACCACCGACAATCTTAAGTGTTACTTTAGCACCTGAAGATGATACTTTCTCTACAATACCATCTTTAGAAAGACTTCCTGTCTTATCATTGTCTGTTTCAACAAATATTTTATTAGTATCATTGGCATTAGATGTTATCTCAATAATATCTCCTACCTGATAACAAAGCATTTCTTCTTTTGTAAGCTCTACACCATTTCTGTATGCCTTAAAGCTGTTAATCTTTAAAGGAACGATGATATCTACAGAGTCATTTCCAAGCTCTTCTTCATAAGTAATGCTACCGTCTGGTCCGTAAGCCTTAGTATAATATGTAGCCGTAATTGTTGCCTTACCTGCTCTATTACCATATATTGTAGGATTGGCAGTGCCTTCTGCTGTGTCTGCATATTTAGTTCCCGCACTATCACTTACGACAAATTTAATAATATCAGAGTTGGATACTGTCCATTTAAGATTTCTTACTGCCGGCTTATAATTATCCGGTGAATCCTGACTGACATTATTCTCATCTCTTCCCGACATAGTTGCCACGATGCTGTTCGACTCTGTGCCCTGATTAACAATTGTTGCTGTCGTTGTCACTGATACAGTGACACTGGAATCAGCTTTAGCAAATACCATATATCCGCCAAATACGAATATAACAAGCATTGCTGAAAGCAATATTTTCCATTGGATTTTGAGTTTTCTTAACTTCTTGATATTGCTCATATATATGCCTCATTTCATAAATATTATTCATTGGTATACTATTTTAGAAATATTTTACAATATCTCCACAATATTTTCAATAAGCAAAAAGTTCTATTTTCAATAATTATGTATATTTTTTTAACATTTCACTTTTTATAAATTGCATTACATCTTACATAATACATTATATTTCAATTTATATATAATGTAACTTACCAATATTCTTTTTAATCAGTGGAAAATTGACAGCTTTATACAAAACTTTACTTAAATATATAGATTAAATCTAAATTATATGTTAATATGATTATGTAAAAATTTATTTGGAGGTATCTAAAAAATGAAATTAAATTTAAGACCAGCTGAAGAATGCACATTTGATGCTGTATCTTTAGGTGAAGTAATGCTTCGTCTTGATCCAGGTGAAGGAAGAATTCGTACAGCAAGAAGCTTTAGAGCATGGGAAGGTGGCGGAGAATATAACGTTATCCGTGGTCTTCACAAGTGCTTCGGTATGAGAACTGCTGTTATCACATCTTTCGCTGATAACGAAGTAGGTCTTCTTATGAAGGACTTCATCGAACAGGGTGGTGTTGATACATCCCTTATCTGCTGGAAGAAGACAGATGGTATCGGTCGTCTTTGCAGAAATGGTCTCAACTTCACAGAAAGAGGATTCGGTATCCGTGGTGCCAAGGGTTGCTCAGATAGAGCTAACACAGCTATTTCTCAGGCTACTCCAGAAGATTTCGACTTTGATTACATCTTCAAGAACAAGAGCGATGGTGGCTTAGGTGTTCGTTGGTTACATACAGGTGGTATCTATGCTGCTCTTTCTGAACAGGCTTGTGAAACTGTTATTGCAGCTTGTAAGGCAGCTAAGAAGTACGGTACAATCGTATCTTACGATCTTAACTACAGACCATCTATGTGGGAAGCTATTGGCGGTTTAGCTAAGGCTCAGGAAGTTAATAAGGAAGTTGCTAAGTATGTTGACGTTATGATTGGTAACGAAGAAGACTTCACAGCTTGCCTTGGTTTCGAAATCGAAGGTAACGATGAGAACCTTAAGACTCTTAACCTTGATGGTTACAAGAAGATGATTAACGAAGCTGCTGCTACATACCCTAACTTCAAGGCTGTTGCTACAACTCTTCGTCAGGTTAAGACAGCTACAGTTAATGACTGGTCAGCAATCTGCTGGGCTGATGGTGAAATCTACAAAGCTGCTCAGTATGATGGACTTGAAATCATGGATAGAGTTGGTGGCGGAGATTCATTCGCTTCAGGTCTTGTATATGGTCTTATGACATTTGAAGATGCTGAGAAGGCTGTTAACTACGGTGCAGCTCACGGTGCATTAGCTATGACAACTCCTGGTGATACAACAATGGCTTCTCTTAAGGAAGTTGAAGGTATCGTTGGTGGAGCTGGTGCCAGAGTTCAGAGATAATTAAACATTGTTTTAGTTAATCCATTTAAACTTATGCTTTTAAGCATAAAAAGGAGGTATACAGAATTCCGTATACCTCCTTTTTCAGTTATATAACACAATAATTGAAATAAATCAGCTAATTAACACTATTTATCATATCAACCTACATTTTTCAACGCGAACAATGTAAATTTCTATGGAATTTTATCAAAAAGAAATATATAATAACGTAAGTATTAATTGTTAGAAGTGGAGATTACTATGAAGATTGCCGTATGTGATGATGACCAATACGAATTAGGTATAATAAGAGAACTTTTAGATAATTATGAAGCCTCATCTAATATCAGCTTCACAGTGAAATATTATAATAGCAGTGTCGAGCTTGCTTCTACTGCTGGATTTGAGAAGTTTGACATATATTTTCTTGACATTATTATGCCAGTAATGAACGGACTTGCACTCGCTAAGGAAATCCGTACCTTTGATAAAGCCGCACCTATAATATTCTTAACTTCATCTTCCGAATTTGCAGTAGACAGCTATGAAGTCAAGGCATTTAATTACCTGTTAAAGCCCGTGAACAAAGAACGCCTGTATACTACGCTTGATGATTTAATAGACTTCTTTAACATCGAACAGACAAACAACATAATTATTAAGAACAATTCAGGTATACACAAAATCCGTACAGCTGATATTGTCTATGCGGAAGCATTAAACCGCAAGGTAACTATTCATCTTAAAAATGGAGAACACATAACATCAACCGACGTATTCTCCTCAATATGTGATACACTTAGTATTCACAAAGAATTTACGCTTCCACACCGTTCATATATTGTAAATATGAACTACATAAGTACTATTATTAGTAATGAAATTCATCTGAGCAATAACAAAACAGTTCCATTGGCACAACGCCGTGTCGTTGAAATCAACAAGCAGTATTTAACTTTCCAGATGGAAGAATAACAGGGGGCTATATGGATATTTCTACTTTATTAAATCTTATTAATTATATCTTTGTTCTTATCTTTGGCATTATTGTATCATTTTATTTTGCTGATATACGCTTGGAAGATAACCATAAGCTGTTTATATATACAACTCTCACATTTGCGTTATTTCAGGCTGTATGCTATCTGCTACTTGGTCAGAATGTGCTTTATAAAAGCTATCCTTTCCTTATACATATACCTTTAATTCTTGTCATAAGATTTGTCTGCCATAAGAATATATACATTTCATCAATTGCAGTTCTGTCGGCTTATCTTATGTGTACCCCAAGAAAATGGTTCGGCACTGCTGCCGCTTACATTTTCAAAGATATTCCTATGATATCAGATATTGTAACTATTATTATTACAATCCCACTTATATTTATTGTAATTAAATACATTTCTCCTTACATAATAAGGCTTAAGAACGAATCAAAGACCATTATATCAATGTTCTTTCTCCTGCCTCTTACTTATTATATTTTAGAGTACGCATTCACTGTATACACAGACCTGTTATACCGCGGAGAAGCTGTTGTTATAGAATTTATGGACAGCTTTATTGTCATACTCTATTTTATATTATCAACAGTTATACTGGCTCTGTTAAATAAGAAAAATACCGCCGAGCGTGAAAATATCATTCTCTTGTCCGCAGCTGCACAGGCAGAAAAAGAGATTGCCCAGTTATCGGACTATCAGAAACAGGCAGCTATATACCGCCACGACCTTCGACACCATATGAACTTTATACAAAGCTGTCTTAATGATAACAGCTACGCACAGGCACAGGATTATATCAGGGAGATATGTACCAGTCTTAACAACAGCCAAATAACAAGATACTGTGCTAATGAAGCTGTCAACCTTATATTATCTTCCTATATTGCCAAAGCTGACAAATATAATATCACCACACAAGTGTCAGTTACTGCCGCCAACCTTGCTGACTACAAGCCAACTGACCTTTGCAGTCTATTTGCAAATGCACTTGAAAATGCCATAAATGCCTGCAAGCTTGTACAGACAGCCAGGACATCTATTAATAATTCATATAGCAGCATATCCGACACTGCTTCTGACTACAATTCCGGCTGCACTTCTGACTACGGCGAGGTTAATTCAAAACGTATTATCACAGTAAAGGTGTTTGATAAGAATAACAAATTATGTATTAACATCACTAATACTTATGCTGTTGAACCTATATTTGTAAATAATACTCCTGTATCGGATAAAGCCGGCCACGGTATCGGTATTAGAAGCATAATATCTGTGATTGAAAAATATAACGGTGTATATGATTTCTTTACTGAGGATGGGTTGTTTTATTTTCAGGCGTGTATATAAATATACACCACCATAAAAAGGACTGTCATTTATGGTGACAGTCCTTTTTCATTATATTAATTGGTTTTCAATAATTTATTTAATTTCTTATCAAAAGTTTTAATATCGTATCCCTTCATATACTAATAATTATATCTATATATATTATACCCACAAAATGCCTTTACAGCAACTACCAAATTAGTGAAATTATATTGCTTTCAATATCTAAACATTAAATATTTACAAATCTAAATATATATAATATACTATGTATGTACAGGAAGGTGGTATTCTATGATTTCATACAAAAAATTATTTCTACTAATGGAAGAACAGGAAATCACAAAAGAAAAGCTAAAAAATAAAATCGGAATTTCCTCAGCAACTATGGCAAAACTCTCCAAAAATGAAGATGTTTCAATGTCAACAATTCAAAGTCTTTGCGATTTTTTTGACTGCCAGCCCGGTGCTATTCTGTCATATGAAAAAGAAATTGATAAAAATACTACTCTTTTCAGACTTCGTGAAGAAATGGAAATGAAACTAAAAGGGGGTCTATATCATCAGACCCAGATACGTATAGCTTATAATTCAAATCATATGGAAGGAAGCCGGTTGACAGAAGAACAGACACGAAGTATCTATGAAACCAAGACTATAGGTATTACTGATGGCGTTGAAAAAGTAGATGACATCATAGAAACTGTTAATCATTTCAGATGTTTTGATTATATTTTAAAAATTGCGGATAAAGAACTTTCCGAAGATATTATAAAACATATTCATCTCTTATTAAAAAGCGGAACAACGGATAGTCAAAAAGAATGGTTTGCAGTTGGCGATTATAAGAAACGCCCTAATGTCATTGGTGATATGATTGAAACAACACACCCTTCCAAAGTCCCCGCCGCTATCAAGAGTCTATTAAAAGACTATAGGGAAAACAGCAATATAACCTTTGAGGATATAATTGATTTTCATTATAAATTTGAAAAAATACACCCATTTCAGGACGGAAATGGACGTGTTGGCAGACTTATAATGTTTAAAGAATGTCTGAAAAATAACATCTGCCCTTTTATTATTGATGATACTATGAAAGATTATTATAGACGAGGTTTAAATGAATACAATGATGAAAAAGGTTATTTACTAGAAACCTGCCGTGCCTCGCAGGATGAATATAAGAAGTTATTGGAATATTTTGAATATATTTAAAAGAGCGATGTCATTAAATGGCATATAACATATACCCCTAGATTTTGAAACACTTTAAAATCTAGGGGTATATTATAAAATGCGCTTGTTATTAATACATTTTTATTTGTGTACACTAATCATTCCACAAAGGCATTTTACGATAGTTATAACCGTCAAATAAGAAATGATATTCGCTTCCATCAGGATATACAACAATCCATTGCTGTGTCTTTGCAGTAATTTTTCCACTTGTTTTAGGATATCTTATCTGTATGCTTCTAAATCCATTTATAGCCTGTTTGAACTCTGGCGTGCTTTTAATGCTTTCATATAATGAATCACTATCTTCATAATGCCAATAGCTTTCCTGAAGATTTAATGTTCCGTCTGCTTTATATACAATATTATTATCAAAATTATTCTGACTAGCAGAATCTCCAACATATCCTATACTCATAAAATATTGTTTATTAAAATAAAAATTATCGCCATCATATTTAAACATATAATAATAATCTAATCCATCAGGATAAATATAATACTGTACATCTTTTGGAGAACCATTTTTTGAAACATTCTTACCTTTTTCTCCAACCAATGACCATCTTCCACTTACAGGTATCCCCTTCGATTGGGCTTTACTTATAAGCTGCTGAAACTGGCTGTTTGAACCTATCGCATTCTGAAACTCTTTCCAGCCTTTGTATGACTCCCAGTAGCTCTCCTGCAAATTCAAAGAACCGTCAGCATTGTATACAATATGGTCAGAAGACACATCCTGATTAACATTATTATCATCCGCAGCTACTCCTTCCTCATCATCTGAACCACTATTATCACTAGAAATGTATTGCTCTTGTGATTTATTATTAGATACATCATTATCATTTCCTGCTAATTGTGATTGTTCATCTGACTCCGAAGTCTCTTTCGATGCTTCTGTGTCATCTTTTTGTGCTATATCATTATCACTATTCTCTGCACTCTCATTATCTGTTGACACGGCTTTGTCATTATCTCCATTTTTATTAATGTTGCTTTTATCTATAGTGCTTTCTGTCAATACCTGACTGTCTGCTCTGCTTTCAATGGTCGCTCCTGCAGTATCTGAAGTATCTCTGTTTCCTTTATTTATAATATTGACAAGCACAGCAACAATTATAATAACAGCTATGACTAATATACTTATCATTAAATATACATATTTCTTATTATTATTCAAAAAATCCTTAAGTGTATTCATTCCATTTATTCTAATATACTTTCTTCATCTTACCATATTTAATAACGCCTGTTAAAGCGAATATGATACAAGCCACATATATGTATACATTATTACTGTCAGATGTTTGTGGTGTATCTACATTTTCATCTGTTGGTGCAGAAGTATCTGTAGAAGCATTTTCTGTATTACTCTCTGTTATCTGTGTATCCTGTTCTGTATCTTTAGAACCTGAACTAATATACTCAGGTGCTTTATTTGTCACAACATAACTTGAACAATGTTCCTGCTTTACTGTTATGTATCCTTCTTCATCAACTACTACTGTCTGTGTGTCTGCAAATGTATTATCGTTATTCATATATGAGTAATATAATGTCTTTCCTGCATACTGTGTTCCAACTGGTATACGGATACTTGCTGTTGCTGGAAGCTGTCCTGAATAATTAAACTTCACCTGTGACACGAAATTATCCTTTGTTACATATGATGGCATTGTGTCTGCATAAGCTGGATTAATCGTTGTCGAAAAGTCATATTCGTTCTTTCCATCAACACTCTTCATTGTTCCCTTTGCAAATGTAAATGTAACATTGTTATTAGATTTAATTACAATATCCTTATTCTCATTTTCCTTTAAAAGCTTTGTAAAGGTTTCATTGTCAACAACCTGTGTGTCCTTGTCTGTTGCATCATATGTATATGTGTTATCTGTTACATCATCAGTCTTATCATCTGTAACTTTGGTTAAATGAAGGACTGTCTTATCTATCATATAGTCAGGCATCATAATTACATTATTATTCCGCTCCTCGCCATCTGAAGCTTCATATTTAAGATTTATATAAATAAAATCAATATTATAGCTATTCCTCACTACTGCCTGAAATTTTCCATCATCACTTTTGCTATTATATAACTTGGTAAATTGTGCCTTCTGATATTTCTTTTCACCTGAGAAGCCTTTAAAGCTGATTGGCATAACTTCAAAAGCGCCAACAAAGCCACCGCCAATAACACCTTCCCCTTGCAGACACACTGCTTTTCTGTCAAATACAAGCTTTCCAGACTCGTCTCTGCTTAATTCATATGCATAAACATCTACTTCTTTAGCAGCATCTATACCATATGCCGACTTATCTGCATCAATTCTTAATGTACTGTCCTCATAGAAAATATTCATCTGTCGGCTGTCATCATCATCAAAATATCCAAAATATTCCTTAAATGCCGCCGAATCTTCTTTGTCCATTACATATTTGACACCATTTTTATTTACAGTATCATCATCTTCCCAATAATAAACTGGCTTATCTGTCACCTCTGCCGCATTAACGCTTACTTTTCCAGTCACACCACCAAATAATGTTGTTGCAACTACTGCTGTCGCTGCAATTACTTCTATGCAGCCTGTCAATTTCTTAAGCAACCTCATATTTTTCTCCTTTAAATGTAATTTAAGAATTTACTTATTATAAAATTTTCACATTTAATAAATTCCTGTTACATTTTACCCCCCCCTGGTATTTTTTGTCAAGGGCTTTAATTGTGTAAATTCTTATTCAAACTTCCCGTTTTATGAAGCTCGGGAACTTACTTATTACGCAACAAATCATTTCTATTAATAACAGAACAGGCAGCATTCCCATAATGCCGCCTGTTCTGTTATTTTCTTATATCAACTTTTCTTTTCCTGATTGTAATCAGGTATATCAAACATTTTGTTTAATTCTTGTACCAATTACTCCACGCCCTTAAATATCACGTTTCTCACCGGATTAAGTGCAAATAAAAGCAACATTCCAATAACACCACACACTATGAATTCACTTGCTCCGATTGTCACAAAGAACATAGCAAATACGCCCTCTGAACCATAAGCATATCTTAATACAAATGGTACTATAAGTGTATTCGCAATAATCGGTGGTAATGGTGCAAGCCACTTATTCTTCCTTAACGCATAAGTTCCTATTGCACCAATAAGTGTCGCAATACTTCCAAATATTATATCCCATATAGCTGCACCGCCTAAGATGTTAGATAACAGACAACCTACGAACAATCCCGGTATCGCCGCTGGTGTAAAATATGGCAGAATTGTAAGTGCCTCTGCTATTCTGAACTGTATAGGTCCGAAGCTGCAATAGTTAAACATAATAACAAGCACAACATAAAGTGCCGCAATCACGGCCGCCTGTGTAATAAACGCAACCTTAAACTGTGCACTTTTAGTATTTCTATTACCGCTGTTATTTTTATTATTATTTTCAATAATATCTTTATTCTTATCCTCTTTACCTTGATTTAATGTATCCATTTTATTCTCCTTTAGTTTTGTTTTATGTGTGGAAGGTTTCGAACACACATTACTATAATCTCTGCATATATGAAACATATCACTGACACATTCCGTATAAACAGCATTCACAGACACATTATAAGACGGACAGAAATGTAAATATCTGCCCGCCTTAATCTTATATGTCACTATATTTATATGCTGTTATTCAGAGCCACGCAAAATCTGAAAGATACACAACTGCCTCTGAAAAACAATTAACACAATCCTTAAAATTTGTTAATTAGAGAGTTACACCCTGCTTAAAGATAGCTAAATCGTGGAAGCCAGCGATTTCAGCCTTTACCTTCTTACCAGAAGCAACATCTAATACAAGCTGGAAGAGTTCCTTAGCTGCATCTTCAAGTGGAAGGTCATCTGTTACAATTCTTCCTGCGTTGAAGTCTATCCAGTTGCTCTTATTGCCAGCAAGTCTTGAGTTAGTAGCAATCTTTACTGTAGGTACTGGTGATGCAAATGGTGTTCCACGTCCTGTTGTGAAAAGAACCATCTGTGCTCCTGCTGCTGCACAAGCTGTTGAAGCAACAAGGTCATTACCAGGTGCACTAAGAAGGTTAAGTCCCTTATCAGATACTCTTTCACCATAAGCTAATACACCCTTTACAAGTGATGAACCAGACTTCTGTGTACATCCAAGTGACTTATCTTCAAGTGTTGTGATACCACCATCCTTGTTTCCTGGTGATGGATTCTCATAGATTTCCTGACCATTCTTGATGAAGTATTCCTTAAAGTCATTGATAAGGTGAACTGTCTTCTCGAAAAGTTCCTTGTTAGCACATCTATTCATAAGGATAGTCTCTGCACCGAACATTTCTGGAACTTCTGTAAGGATAGTTGTACCACCCTTAGATACGAGCATATCTGAGAAAAGACCTACTGTTGGGTTAGCTGTGATACCTGATAAACCATCAGAACCACCGCACTTCATACCAACGATAAGATGCTTAGCACTAACCTTTTCTCTCTTAAATGTAGCAGCGTAAGACATAAGTTCCTTCATAATACCTTCAGCAGCTTCCTGCTCATTTTCTACATCCTGAACCTGTAAGAACTTAACTCTGTCTGGGTTAACTTCACCGATATAATCCTTAAGAACTTCAATACGGCTGTTCTCGCAACCAAGACCAAGTACAAGTACTGCACCAGCATTAGGATGGTTGATAAGGTCAGCAAGTACGTGTCTTGTATTCTCCTGATCCTCTGTTACCTGTGAACATCCGTATGGATGTGGGAAAGCAACAACTTCATCAACACCTTCTGGCTTGTTAGCTCTTGCTGTAGCTTCGATTGCTCTTGCTATTGAATTAACACAGCCAACTGTTGGGATAATCCATACTTCATTTCTTACACCAACTGTACCATTTTCACGCATATATCCTTCAAAGAACGCTTCCTCTGTTGGCTCAACGTCCTTATGTCCTTCTGGATTGTATGTGTATTCAAGAAGTTCACCGAGAGCTGTCTTTAAGTTGTGTGTATGAACCCAGCCACCAACTTCAATATCAGACTGTGCGAAACCGATTCTGAAACCATACTTTATAACTGCATCACCCTTCTTGATAGGCTTGATAACAAACTTATGTCCCTGAGGGATATCTTCTATTGTAGTAACTTCTGTACCAGCAACATTAAGTGTTGTGCCCTTAGCGATTGGCTTAAGAGCTACTGCAACATTATCATCTTTATTAATCTTAATAAAATCCTGCATAACTACCTCCTGTAATTAATATAATCTCTATGTATCATTAACCACGTACATCATAGAATTATGAAATTCAATGATTACATTCATATCATAACATTTTTATTATAACAATAAAAGGGTATAAATACACAATACCTCTTACATAACTTAAGGGCGGATGAAAAAGAACACCCGCCCTTATTAATGCTTTAAAATACGATATAAATCAATGCCGAAACTTATATTCAGCTAAGGCTTATAAATACTTTGCTGCAAACTGCCAACGCAATTATGCTAACTTTTCATCATCAAGAGCTAAATCGTTAACTACAGCTCTCATGCCTCTTTCTCTGATATCTGTAATATATCCTGTGATAACTTCTTCAAGGTCAAGAACCTTAGTAAGGTCTTCGCCACCGAAGAACTTAGTATTGCTTAAGTAAGCATGTGCGAATTCAGCTGGTGTCTTACCAGAGTTATCTCTGAAGAAATCAAGTACAGCCTTATCATCTGTGATGTTGTACTCTTCACCGTTTCTGTCACCCTTTAATACAATACCACCGTTGAACTCAGCTTCTGTCTGTGATGTATAGAAGCTCATAAGTGCTGCGATAGAGAATGTAAGGTACTTAGGAAGCTTGTTAAACTTCTTAACGTATCCTAAGAATGAAGGAAGACATCTAGCTTCCCACTTAGATACAGAGTTAAGTGAAATGCTTAATAATCTGTGATCTACGAATGGGTTAAGGAATCTGTCGATAACAGCCTTAGCGAATTCTTCACAATCTTCCTTAGAAAGTGAAAGTGTAGGAATAACTTCATTGTAAAGTGTTTCTTCCATATACTTTCTGATAACTGGATCCTTCATAGAGTTCTCTACGTTATCGTTACCAGCAAGGAATGATGCTAATACGAATGATGTATGTGAACCATTAAGGATTCTTACCTTTCTTTCCTTATATGGATGATGATCCTTTGTAAATACTACATTAAGTCCAGCTTCCTTGAATGGAAGTTCCTTCTCAAGCTGTTCAAGTGGAAGGTTAGAATCACTTTCTACAACCCAGAGACCGAATACCTCAGCTCTGTCGATAAGCTGATCTTCATAGCCCCACTCTTCGCAAAGCTTAGCAGCATCTTCTCTTGGATAACCTGGAACAATTCTATCAACAAGTGTTGGGCAGAATGAGCAGTAATTGTTAACCCAGTCCTTGAATCCATCTTCAAGACCCCAGAGTTCTATAAACTTCATAATGCACTTCTTTAATTCGATACCATTATCAGCGATAAGTTCGCAAGGAAGTAAGATAAGTCCCTTATCTGCTGCTCCGTTGAACTTCTGGTATCTCTTGTAAAGAAGCTGTGTAAGCTTACCAGGATATGTCTTAGGAGGACGAGCATTAGGATCGTTATCTGTCTCGTCAAATACGATACCTGCTTCTGTTGTATTAGAAACGATAAATCTAAGTGTTTCACTTGTACCATATTCAATGTACTTGTCATAGTCTTCGATAGCTGCTACAGCATCAACAACAGATGTAATCTGACGTGTGATTTCCTTAGGCTGTCCATCTACGAAACCTCTTAACTGAAGTGTGTACTGGCATTCCTGATCGTGGAATCTTTCAAGTGTACCAAACTCGATTGGCTTAACGATAACAACACCACCATTAAAATCTGTCTTTTCGTTAGTAACATCGAAGATATAATCTACGAATGCTCTAAGGAAGTTACCTTCACCAAACTGCATAACCTTTACAGGTCTGTCAACTGCATGTGTAATACTCTTGTTTAATCTCTGCATATTATTCCTCCATTCCGCCCACTTTAAGGGCATCTCAGCTCCACGCAGGGCGTAGACACTGACTATGAAATATCCCAGTGTTAATTAAAATATTAAGATATTCCATATTTAACATTATTGTAGCGCAGTATCACTCAGCTTTGCCGGACTACGCATTCTTAACCAGTAAATGGTATCCAAAGCGTATGTAAGCGCTTTCATTATCTTTCACAGATTATGATATACTCAAAAACATTTTTAGTCAATACTTATTTTTGTATACATTATTGTCTGTTAAATTTAATTATCAGTTATTGTTCTTCACTCATTACTAAACAATTGCACAACTCTTTAATGGTAATAATTAAGTACAATAAAAATACACTTTACATACTTGCTTTTATAATAATACCATTGTATAATCAGTTTATCAATATGTAAGTGCTTACATTAAGTGTTTTTTATGATATTTTACTACTTTTATAATTACACAATTCTGTTAATTATAATTATTCATCATAATTAATGGCCTAATGATCAACTGCACCTATATATTACATTAATGCAAGCGTTGTCCAGAGCTTACAAGAATGAGGTTAATTTATGAATATATATGATGTTTCCAATAAAGCAGGAGTATCTATTGCCACTGTTTCCCGTGTTCTTAATGGTAATGCCAAAGTATCATCAGCTACAAGAAACAAAGTATTAGATGCTATGAAAGAGCTTGATTATACACCAAATGTATTTGCAAGAGGCTTAGGACTTAATACAATGAAGACCATAGGTATAATGTGTATTGACTCCTCTGATATTTACCTTGCTAATGCTGTATATTATCTTGAACAGGAATTAAGAAAGCATGGTTATGACTCCATACTCTGCTGTACAGGTAAGGATTATACTAATAAGAAGAAATATCTTGAACTCCTGTTAAGCAAAAGAGTTGACGGCATAATACTTGCCGGTTCACAGTTTGTTGAGAATACCAATATCCACAATAATGATTACATAATTAATGCAGCTAAGGATATACCTATTGTCTTAGTGAATGGATACCTTGATGCACCTAATATATATTCTGTTATGTGCAATGATGAAATTGCCATATATAATGCAACTAACCTCTTGATTAATAATGGACATCGTAATATAGTCTACTTATACACAAGCAAGTCATACAGCGGTATGAACAAATATGCAGGATATATGAAAGCTTTGAAAGAAGCAGACATTTCGCTTCCTGAAGATTACAGACATCTATGTGGCAAGAACATTTCGCACGCCAAGGAATACCTTAATTATCTTTATAATAAAGGTATCGAATTTGATGCTGTTGTAACTTCTGATGATTCGCTTGCAGCAGGTGCAGTCAAATATGCACACTCCCACTCCATCAGTGTTCCTGATGAGCTGGAGATTATAGGGTTTAACAACTCGGTTCTTTCCATATGCACTGAACCAGAGCTTACATCTATTGACAGCCACGTTGAACAGCTTTCAACTAAAGCAGTAGATGTTCTTATGAAGGTATTGTGCGGTGAATCTGCTGATAAACACAGCATTATCACTGCTGATATTATAAAACGCAATACAACACATTTTTAATTCACAGGAGGATTATGTACTATGAAACAATTCATGGACAAAGACTTTTTACTTTCAACACCTACAGCACAGCACCTCTTCCACGACTATGCTGACAAGATGCCTATCGTTGATTATCACTGCCATATCAACCCTAAGGAAATCGCAGAAGACAGAAAGTTCGAGAACATTACACAGGTATGGCTCGGCGGTGACCACTATAAGTGGCGTCAGATGAGAACTAATGGTGTTGATGAGAAGTATATCACAGGTGATGCTTCTGATCGTGAAAAGTTCCAGAAATGGGCTGAAACACTTGAAATGGCTATCGGTAACCCTCTTTACCACTGGAGTCACCTTGAGCTTCAGAGATACTTCGGTTACAACGGTGTTCTGAACAAAAACACCGCTGACGAAGTGTGGAACCTGTGCAATGAGAAGCTCCATCAGCCTTCCATGAGCGTTCGTAACCTGATCAAGCAGAGTAACGTTACCCTGATCTGCACCACCGATGATCCTATCGATTCTCTGGAGTGGCACAAGAAGCTGGCTGCAGATGATACTTTCGATGTAAAGGTTCTGCCCGCATGGAGACCCGACAAGGCTATGAATATCGAGAAGCCCGATTATCTGGATTATCTGGAGAAGCTTGCTGCTGCTGCCGGCATGACCGAGATCAACTCTTTTGCAAGCTTAAAGGAAGCTCTGAAGAACCGTATGGCATTTTTCGCATCCATGGGATGTAACGTATCTGACCATGCTTTAGAGTATGTAATGTACTATCCCGCTTCCGATGATGAGCTGGAAGAGATCTTCTTAAAGAGACTGAACAAGATGGTCCTGACCAAGGAAGATGAACTGAAATTCAAGACCGCCTTCATGCTGTTCGTAGGCCGCGAATATCATAAGCTCGACTGGGCTATGCAGCTGCACTACGGTTGTAAGCGTGACAACAACACCCTGATGTTCGAGAAGCTGGGTCCCGATACCGGTTACGACTGCATCAACAACTACGCTCCTTCCGCTCAGATGGCCGACTTTCTGAACGCTCTGATCGTAAGTGACGAGCTTCCCAGAACTGTCATTTACAGCCTGAATCCTAACGACAATCAGGCTATCGGTACCATCCTCGGATGTTTCCAGGATTCCACCGCTGTTGCCAAGATCCAGCAGGGTTCCGCCTGGTGGTTCAATGATCACAAGACCGGCATGCAGGATCAGATGATCTCCCTGGCTAACCTGGGTAATCTGTCCGGATTCGTAGGAATGCTGACCGACTCCAGAAGCTTCCTGTCCTACACCAGACATGAGTATTTCCGCCGTATCCTGTGTAACCTGATCGGTAACTGGGTAGAGAGCGGCGAGTTCCCTGCAGATTACGATACTCTGTCCGAGATCGTAACCGATATTTCTTACAATAACGCAAAGAGATACTTCAAGTTCCCTCTGGCATAAGAGATAAAACAATAAACCCCCGGTGATGAGCCGGGGGCTTTATTTATTGAATCACGAGATTGGAATATCCCATCAGGCTCTCATCCACAGCATGTGCAGCTTCTCTGCCTTCGCGGATGGCCCATACGACGAGAGACTGTCCTCTGTGCATATCGCCGGTGACGAATACATTTTCCACACTGGTCTGGTATTTTCCGGGAGCTGTTTTTACATTGGTGCGTTCATTTAATTCCACGCCGAAAGCATCAGCAATGTATTTCTGGGTTCCTAAAAATCCTGCGGCGATCAGCACGATCTCTGCATCCAGGGTCTGCTCGCTTCCTGCGATCTCCTGCATCTTCATGCGTCCGGTAGCCGGATCCTTTTCCCAGGACAGCTTCACGATCTTCACAGCTTTCAGATTGCCGTTCTTATCCTTGATAAATTCCTTGACTGTAGACTCATAGATTCTCGGGTCATGTCCGTAGACCGCAATGGCTTCTTCCTGACCGTAATCGGTCTTGCAGACCTTCGGCCATTCGGGCCAGGGATTATTCTCTGCTCTTTTGTCCGGTGCCTTGGGCATCATCTCGATCTGGGTCACAGATTTTGCTCCGTGACGGATGGAGGTTCCAACGCAGTCATTACCGGTATCACCGCCGCCGATGATGACCACATTCTTCCCCTTGGTCTCCACATATTTTTTATCTTCAAAATTCGAATCCAGAAGACTCCTGGTATTGGCTTTCAGAAAATCCACTGCAAAATAGATTCCCTTGGCATCTCTGCCGGGAGCATTGATGTCTCTGGGATTAGAGGCACCGCAGGCCAGTACGACGCGGTCAAAATCATGCAAAAGCTTGGAGGCTTTGATGTCCTTGCCGATGTCGGTTCCTGTGACAAAGGTGACACCCTCTTCCTTCATAATATTGATCTTGCGATCAATGATCTGCTTTTCCAGTTTCATGTTGGGGATGCCGTACATCAACAGTCCTCCCACACGATCGGAACGCTCAAATACTGTTACCTGATGTCCTCTCTGGTTCAGCAGATCCGCTACTGCCAGTCCGGAAGGACCGCTGCCGATGACTGCTACCTTTTTACCGGTGCGTACCACAGGGGGCTTGGCTGCCGCATAGTCCTCGCTGTAGGCGTTTTCAATGATGGCATATTCGTTCTCCTTGGTGGAGACCGGATCCCCGTTCAGTCCGCAGGTACATGCTGCCTCACACAGGGCAGGACACACTCTGGAAGTGAACTCGGGGAAATTGTTGGTCTTCTTCAGACGATTGTAAGCCTGCTGCCAGTTGCCGGTATATACCAGATCGTTCCACTCCGGCACCAGATTGTGCAGGGGGCATCCGCTGGCCATACCGCAGATCATCATGCCCGACTGACAGAAGGGCACGCCGCATTCCATACATCTGGCACCCTGTAAACGCTGCTTTTCCTTCGGCAGATGCTCATGGAATTCATTAAAATGCTGTATTCTCTTCTTAGGATCTTCAGCCACGCTGACTTCCCTTTTATATTCCATAAATCCCGTTGGTTTTCCCATGACTTACCTCCTATTTACTTTCTGGTGTTGGCATAGAATGCCTCGATCTGTGCCTGCTCTGCGCTCAGTCCCTTTTCCTCCATCTGTACGATGGTCTTCAGGACTCTCTCATAGTCATGAGGGATGATCTTCTTGAACTTAGGCAGATACTCTCCAAAGTTATCCAGCACTTCCTTACCCTTTGCAGAGTTGGTCAGTGCCACATGCTCCTGGATCATGGATTTCAGCTCCAACACATCATATTTGGATGTGATCTCGCTGGAAGATACCATTTCCTTATTCAGACGCTTATACAGATCGTTGCCTTCATCCAGTACATACGCGATGCCTCCGCTCATACCGGCTGCAAAGTTTTTACCGGTGGGACCCAAGACTACCACACGTCCGCCGGTCATGTATTCACAACCGTGATCACCCACACCTTCGACTACCGCAATGGCACCGGAGTTACGTACGCAGAAACGTTCTCCTGCCACACCGTTGATGAATGCTTTACCGGAGGTTGCACCGTACAGTGCCACATTACCGATGATGATATTTTCTTCAGCCTTGAACTTGCTGCCCTGTGGGGGATATACCACCAGCTTACCGCCGGATAAGCCCTTGCCGAAGTAGTCATTGCTGTCGCCCACCAGCTCCAGGGTCAGGCCCTTGGGGATAAAGGCTCCGAAGGACTGTCCGCCGGCACCTTTACACAGTACATGATAGGTATCTTCTTCCACGTCATCGCCCAGTTTTCTGGTGATCTCACTTCCGAGGATCGTACCGAAGGCACGGTCAGTGTTGCTGACATCCACTTCGATACTGCGCTTCTGTCCCGCATCGATGGCTTTGCCCAGCTGCTTTAACAGCACCTTCTCATCCAGTGTCTTCTCTAACTGGAAGTCATATACCTGCCTGGGATCGAAGGTTACCTTCTGCTTGCTGCCCTCGTAAGGGTTGCTTAAGATCTGGGTAAGATCCACTTCTTCCTGGCGCTCGGTCAGATGCTCTTTTCTCTTCAGCAGATCGGTTCTGCCCACCAGTTCATCTACGGTACGCACACCCAGGGCTGCCATGTATTCCCGCAGCTCCTGTGCGATAAATTTCATAAAGTTTTCCACATATTCCGGCTTACCGCGGAAGTTTTTCCGCAGCTCCGGGTTCTGGGTAGCCACGCCTACCGGACAGGTATCCAGATTACATACTCTCATCATGACACAACCCATCGTTACCAATGGAGCGGTAGCGAAACCGAACTCCTCGGCACCTAAAATGGCTGCGATGGCTACGTCTCTGCCGCTCATAAGCTTACCGTCGGTCTCAATGCGGACTTTATTACGCAGTCCATTCATGATCAGGGTCTGATGGGTCTCTGCCAGTCCCAGTTCCCAGGGAAGTCCGGCATTGTGGATGGAGTTTCTCGGTGCCGCACCGGTACCGCCGTCATAACCGGATACCAGGATGACCTGGGCTCCCGCCTTGGCCACACCGGCTGCTACGGTTCCCACACCGGCTTCCGATACAAGCTTTACGGAGATTCTTGCCTGGGTGTTGGCATTTTTCAGATCGTAGATCAGCTGTGCCAAGTCCTCAATGGAATAAATATCATGGTGCGGCGGCGGAGAAATCAATGCAACA
>ERZ773208.1347-NODE-1347-length-19864-cov-3.911454_pt1 | contig 19864 bp, 15 predicted proteins | sample MGYA00581006_ERZ773208 | MGnify/ENA primary metagenome ERZ773208 (study PRJEB29015, sample SAMEA2737793) | human gut metagenome | biome: human gut; feature: human-associated habitat; material: faeces | place: China | collected 2012 ... | reverse complement strand
GGCGCCCTCGCGCGTGCGCTACAACAAGGCGCTGCCCGTCGAGTCGCTCAAGGTCAGCATACTGGGGTCGATAAACGCCCTCGACACGGCCCGTTCGGAGCACGCACGCATCCTCTACGCATCCACCGGAGACATCTACGGCACGGGATACCGCGACACCTCGGTCGAGGCGGCGGACGGTTGTCCGACACACCGCACCCTCGCCGAAGGCAAACGGGCCGGAGAGGCCCTGCACCGCGCCTACCAGTATGAATTCGGGGTCGACGCACGCATCGCGCGCATCTTCAACACCTACGGCAGCGGCGCCGACCTGATGGACCAGCGCGTGGTGATGAAGATGATCGTGGCGGCGTTGCAGAACCGCGACATTCCGATCAACGGCAGCGGCGAGCAGCTGCGGACCTTCTGCTGGGTGGAAGACGTGGTCGACGGACTGGTGCGGCTGATGGAGGCCCCGCCGGCCGAGACGACGCGCACGGCCAATTTCGGCAGCAGTCACGAGGTGACGATCCGCTCGCTGGCCGAGAAGATCATCGCCCTGACGGGCAGCAGCTCGCACATCGTCCACGCCGAAGCGCGTATCGACGACATACGCCGCCGCACGCCCGACATCTCGGCGACACGGCGCGAACTGGACTGGGCGCCCCGCACGCCGCTCGTCGAAGGCCTGCGGCGCACGATCAGCTACGTCGAAAAGGAACTTGCGGAGAAGAACTATGTGGGAATATCGTGGGTGGAAATAAACTGATCGGAAGATATGACCATGACGGACTTTGACAAGATCATCTGGCGGGACGCGCTGACGTTCGTAGACTTCTTCGCCACCTGGTGCGGGCCGTGCCGGATGATGATGCCGGCCATCGACAAGTTTCGGGAGCGGATGAACGGCCGCGTCGACGTCTACAAAGCGGACATCGACGACCCCTCGATGCGTGAAATCATACGGCGCTACAACATCATGTCGGTCCCGACGCTGATGTTTTTCTGCCGCGGAGAGGTATTGTGGCGCGAGAGCGGCCGCGTGGGGTACGAACACCTGATCAACGTGCTGAACGAACTCGAAAAGCGCGAACAGGTGATGCAGCCCTAAACCTCCAGTCGCCAGGCCAGCTCCTCGTGGACGCAGTCTTCGGCAGGGAGCTGACCCAGAGAGCCGGCCGCGCGGAGAACCGCCTGCCGGTTCTCTTCGTTTCGCGTCCCGAGGGCCGTGAACAGCGCCACGGCGCCATGAGCCAGCAGGTGCGCTTCCGGGATGCTGGCCGCAGCGGCCCCGTGCACGACGGCCGCAGCCGGAACGGCCCACGCCGGAGAAGGATGCGGAACGCGGGCCGCGGCCATCAGGGCCGCATACTGCCGCAGCCACCCGGCATCGGGCGCAATCCACGCCGCGAACAGTTCGGGGAACGCCCCGATGCGGCTCAACAGCGCGAAGGCGGCCTCCGCGGCGATTTCGGAATTGAGAAGCCCGTCGCCCCAGAAGGCGAACTCCCCGGGCGTAAGGCGCGCCGGATCGGCGATGTGCAGCGCGGCAAGGCGCAGGCAGCGGACATCCTGCTGCCAGAGATATTTGGCGAAATCGTGATCGACGGCCTCAGCCCGCGCCAGCGTGCGGAGCGTCGGCAGGCTCACGCCGTAGTTCAGGCCGCAGGGTGCGCCGTAGAAGCGCATCGAATCGGCAACGGCGCCGTTGCGCTCGCGGCGGAATGCCCCGAGCAGCGCCGCCATGCGGGAGGTGAAATCCATCGGAAGGTTATTTGCGGCGCGGCAGGGCGACGTTGATCGTACGGCCGAATTCGAAAACAGGAAGCACGGCGCGGGCATACTCGCGGCCTCCCGAGACGACGATGCAGGTCGAGGGATCGGCCACGCGGCACGCCACGACCTGCGTCTCCTTCGGACCGGCCTCGAGGTCACTCTTCGCAGCGCCCGAAGGTTCGATCTGCAACAGCACGATGTCGCCCGAAAGGTCCGTGTCGGGAAGCAGTCCGGCCGCCGGGCTGAAGCGGCAGACGATATACTGTTTCTTGTCGGCCTGCGGGCAGACCCCGTAGCGGCGGTCTCGGTCGAGACGATCCGCTTGCCGAGGAACAGCTCCAGATAGCTCTGCTCCAGACGGTCGATCTCCTCCAGCGCGGCCTTCAGGCCCTCGCCGAAGACGTTCTCGCCCGCTTCGCCCGTGACCAGCTCGATGCGGTGGCGGCGCAGCGAGAAGATTTGCGCGGCGGCGGTGCGCGCGGCGTCCTCCAGCGCGGGCGTCGTCATGTCGGTCTTGTCCGGCTGCAAGCGCGCGAACTCGTTTTCGGAGGCGGTGTGCGACAGCACGCGGGTCGAGGCCGGAGCCGGAGCCGCGGCATTGAGGTAGGTGTCGCCGTCGAGCAGGGCGATCTGCGCCCCGGTGACGCTCCACACGGTCTTGTCGGTGAGCGGAGCGCGCACCCCGAGGTATTTCTGCGCATAACGCGCATAGGGTCCGCTCAAGGTGACGTCGTGTTCGACGGTGACGTCGACGGCGAGGATCGTGCGCGGCTGGGCGACGGTAAGGCCGCCGGCGGTTTCGTTCGCGCCCTGAAGGGAGATGTATGGGTTCTGGGCCGAGACGCCGCCCGAAAGCAGCAGGGCAAATGCCAAAAGTCTGAATTTCATGGTCCGAAAATTTTATTGCGATTTCACAAATGTAGCTTATTTTCGCGTGCCGTCAAAATTTCAGGTAAAAATCACGGGTCAGGGCGCGGTATTCGGGCGTGTAGCATTCGTGCTCTCCCGTGCCGACGACCAGTTCCGAGACCTCGGGCACGGCGGCGGAACAATCGGCGGGAGGGTCGGCGGGGCGGTCGGCGGAACAATCGGCGGGAGGGGCGGCGGGGCGGTCGGCGCGGACGAACTCCATCAGCGCCCGTTTGGCCGGGCGGCGGGGCGTGGTGCGCACGTCGGTGCGGCGCACGAGGGCCAGTCGTCCGGCACAGACCGCGAGGAAACGCTCCGCTTCGGCCGTGGGAAGGATGACGGCAAACCGGCCTCCGGGAGCCAGCAGGCGGAGGACGGCGTCGCGCAGGTCGCCGAACGGCAGGTGCACGGCATGGCGGGCCGCGATGCGCCCCCGATCGGGGCAGGTGAGCGAGTCGACGAAAAACGGCGGGTTGGAGACGATCAGATCGAACGGCTCCGGGGTCTCGAACTCCTGCACGGGGCATTGAGCGAACGCCACCCTGCCGCTCCAGGGCGAAGCGGCGGCGTTCTCGCGGGCCTGCCCGACATCGTCGATGTCGACGCCCGTGACATGCGCCTCCGGGGCGCGCTGGGCCAGCATCAGGGCGATCAGCCCCGTGCCCGTGCCGATGTCGAGCATCCGCCGGTCCTGCGGCCGCACCGCGGCCCATGCACCCAGCAGAACGCCGTCGGTCCCGACCTTCATCGGGCAGCGGTCCTGACGGACCGTGAATTGTTTAAACCGAAACCCGCTTAAGAAGCGGGATTTATGAGTATTATTCATTGTTCATTCAAATAGCCGTCCATGCCTGCGCCGAACAGCGAGAAATCGTACCGCGCAGGATCCTCCGCATCGAATGCGCGCAGGGCGTCCGTCAACTCCTCGACGGCCCGCCAGTCGTTCTGCCGCCGGGCAAGCAATCCCAAAGCCCGTGCCACGTCGCCCGAATGAAGGTCGAGCGGCAGATAGAGCGCCGACATGGGGATCGAGCGCCAGAGCCCGAAATCCACGCCCCGATCATCGCGGCGCACCATCCAGCGCAGAAACATATTCAGCCGCTTGCAAGCCGAGCCTTTGTCGATCGACGAAAGGTGCTTCTCCGAACGGGGCGGGTGCGGCTCGGCGAAAAACTCGCGGCGAAAATCGGAGAGAACGGACGGGATCGAACCCGTGGCCGCATAACGCCCCTCGAAGAACTCGCCCAGACTGCCGTAACGACGGAAAAGCGAACGCAGCGCCCGTACATAAGCGATCAGATCCTCGCCGTTGAAGGTCCGATGCACGCAGACTGTCAGCTTGCGAAGCTCCTCCTCCGAAGCATTTTTCACGAAATCCGCAGGGGCGTTGTCCATATACGACATCATCCGGCAGGCATTGCCGACGATCGCACGACGGTTGCCCCAGGCGATAGTCGCCGAGAGAAAGCCCGCGATTTCACGGTCTTCACGCCCCTCGAAACGATGCGGCACGCTGATCGGATCGGGAGCGATGAACTCCGTCCGGTTGTAGCGGTCGTACAGGGTTTCGAGCAACTCGCGCAGCGATTCGAACTCCATAAGAATCGTGTAAATGGGATCTACTAATTTCAGAACAGTCACTCCCGTCACTCGGGAAGGATCAGACCGTCGCTCATTACGATCCGACGGTCGGCCCGGAGAGCCAGCGACTCGTCGTGAGTCACCAGCACGATCGTCTGCCCCAAACGTTCACGCAGGTCAAAAAACAGGCGGTGCACCTCCTCCTTGTTGCGGGTATCGAGGTTGCCCGAAGGTTCGTCGGCCAACAGCACGGCGGGAGAGTTCACCAGCGCCCGGGCAATAGCGACCCGCTGCTGCTCGCCGCCCGACAGCTCGCCGGGCTTATGATCGCGGCGTTCGGTCAGCCCCACGAGCGCCAGCAGCTCTCCGGCACGCCGCTCCACTTCGGCTTTCGGACGCCGTCCGATCAAGCCGGGGATACAGACATTCTCGAAAGCCGTAAATTCGGGCAGCAGGTGGTGGAACTGGAAAACGAATCCGATCTTCTCGTTACGGAACCGCGACAAAGCCCGATCACCGAGCGATGAAACATCCTGTCCGTCGATCTCGACGCTGCCGCGATCCGCTTTGGAAAGCGTACCCAGTATCTGAAGCAAGGTCGTCTTGCCGGCGCCGCTGGCACCGACGATCGAAACCACCTCGCCGCGCGACACCTCGAGCGATACTCCCCGGAGCACCTCCAGCGCACCGTAACTCTTATGGATATCCGTAGCTTTTATCATGGGCGGAATGCTTTGAAAATACGTACCGTATCGACCGCTTCCTGCACATCGTGCACCCGCAGGATCGCGGCACCCTGCCTCAAACACTCCCAGCCCAGAGCGATCGTCCCGGCGAGCGCCCGGTCGGGCGTCGTATCGAGCACTTTATAGATCATGGACTTGCGCGACACTCCGGCCAGTACGGGATAGCCCAGCGAGCAAAGGTTGTGCAGCCCCCGAAGCAGATCGTAGTTCTGTTCGAGGGTTTTGGCGAACCCGAAGCCAGGATCGAGAATCAACCGACGCACGCCGCAGCGACGCAACTGCTCGGCACGGAGCCGGAAATAGGAAACGACCTCCTCCACTACATCGCGGTAAGAGGTCATCCCCTGCATCGTCGCAGGAGTACCCCGCATGTGCATAGCGATATAGGGAACGTCGTACTCGGCGACCACATCGACGATGGCCGGATCCAACTCTCCGGCCGAGATGTCATTGACGATCACCGGGCCGAATGTTTCGAGCACCCGGCGCGCCACCTCGGCACGGAACGTATCGACCGAAACGGGCAGTGCGGGAGCGATCCGCCGCACGGCAGCCACCCCCGCTTCCACACGACGCCACTCCTCCTCGGGCGTCACCTCGGCGGCTCCGGACCGGGAGGAGTAGCCCCCGACGTCGAACAGGTCGCAACCGGCATCGGCCGCTTCGCGGACACGCCGTTCGATAGCTTCGGCATCCGGTGTGCGGCTGCCGGCGAAAAAGGAATCGGGCGTAACATTGACGATCGCCATAACGCACGGCGTAGTCAATTCAGGCAGAATGTTTTCGGTTTTCATCGCGTAACAATTTATCCAGTCGGGCAACCTCGCATTCGAGCTTCCCGAGATTTATATTGACAAGGGTATAGTCGGCCCGCCGACGCAACTCCTCTTCGTCGAGCTGGACCGCGATACGGCGTCGCACCTCCTCGGCCGAAGCCCCGTCACGCAGGCAGGTGCGTGCGATACGCACGTCGATAGGAGCCGTGACCGCGATCGTACGGTCCACATACCCCTCCAATCCGGCCTCGAAAAGGATGGCGCTCTCCAAAACCACATAGTCGGCGCCGGACTGCCGCCCGCACCACCGTTCGAAATCCTCCATCACGGCGGGGTGCACCAGCGCGTTGAGCGCCGAAAGCTCCGCAGGATCGGAAAAGACACGGCCGGCCAGCAACTTGCGATTCAGACGTCCGCCCACATAGATCTCCTCCCCGAAGCGTGCGGCGAGCCGCCTCCGTAACGGCCCATCCTCCTCCATAAGGCGTTTGGCCTGCGTATCGGAATCATAGACAGGGGCGCCGCAAGCGGCAAAAAGCCGGCAGACGGTCGATTTACCGCTGCCGATACCTCCTGTTATACCTACCTTAATCATTTTTCTTGCTGACGGGGATCCGGAATTTCGGGAACCGATCCGACGGAGATGACCTTGATATCGCTCAACCGGACGGAAATGGCGTTGTGCAGAGAGAGAGAATCTATCTTCAGGAATTTCTCTCCGTCTTCGGCCTTCACGGAACGGAATTTCAACTCCGACAGGGGAATCCGGAGCCGCTTACTCATATAGACTCGATAGCCGAACAAGTTGGTACCGACTCCTTCCACCACACAGGAAACTTTGAAACGCTCGCCGTCCACATTCACGGTGAAGGGCTGCTCGGTCGTATAAGTATAGTTCAACTTGGCGATATACCACAGGATGAACGAAGCGACGAGCAAAGCCAGAAAGACCGGAGATACATAACGACGCAGCCAACCGAAACGCTCCATGACAGACAATTTTTAAGTCAGGCAAAGTTAAAAATAAAATAGGCCGCAACAATACGTTGCAGCCTATTTTATTCAAAAAGCGGACCTTTATTTCTTGCCGAGGCCCTCGCGCTTCATCAGACCGTAAGCGATCGGAGTCGCCACGAACAGGGTCGAAAGCGTACCGACAACCACACCCAAAGCCAATGCGAAGATAAACCCGCGAATCGTCTCGCCGCCGAAGAAGAGGATGGCGAGCAGAGTAACCAATGTCGTACCCGACGTATTGATCGTACGCGACAGGGTCGCATTGAGCGCATTGTTCACGTTCTCGCGCAGATCGCGCTTGGGATAGAGCACCAGATATTCACGGATACGGTCGAAAACCACCACCGTATCGTTGATCGTATAACCGATGATCGTCAGGATCGCCGCGATGAAGGCCTGGTTCACCTCCAGGTTGAAGGGCAGCCAGCCGTAGCAGAGCGAGAAGACGCCGATCACCACCAGGGCATTGAATGCCAGCGCGGTCGTAGCGCCGGTCGCATACTGCCATTTCTTGAAGCGGAGCGAAATGTAGAGGCCGATGGCGATCAGCGAGAAGAGCACCGACCAAATAGCGCCCCAAGTCATATCCTTGGCGATCGAAGGACCGATCTTGTCTGCCGTAAGAATACCGTTGATATCGTTTTGCGTATTGCGGAAATTCTCGAAGGTGATGGGATAACCGTACAGACCGTGCAGCGCGTCGTACAGAATCCGATCCACTTCCGAAGTAGCCTCGTCCGAAGTGTCGTCGTACTTGTACTGCGTCACGATACGCATCTGGTTCTCATTGCCGTACTGCTTCACCTCGAAGCTGACATTAGCGGCATCCTCGTAACCGGAGAAGACATCCTGCAACTTCATACGTACCTCCTCTGCCTGTACCGGGCGGTCGAAACGAATCACGTATGCACGGCCGCCGGTGAACTCAGCACCCATGTTCAGACCGCGTACCGCGAACGAAACGCACGAAACGGCCAAAACGACGATCATAACGATGTAAGAGATCTTACTCTTGCCCAGGAAGTCGAAATGAGCGTTGCCCATAAGATTCTCCGACCACTTGCGCGAGAAGGAGATCTTTCCCCATTTATTGACTACGCCCTCGATCAGCAGGCGGGTAATGAAGATCGAACAGAAGAGCGAGGTCAGAATACCGATAATCAACGTAGTGGCGAAACCCTGCACCGGACCGTTTCCGAAGATGAACAGAACGATACCGGTGATGATCGTGGTAAGGTTACCGTCGATGATCGCGGAGTATGCTTTCGAGAAACCGTCCTTGATAGCCAGGCTCAAACCCTTACCGCCGCGAAGCTCCTCCTTGATGCGTTCGTAAATAATCACGTTGGCATCCACGGCCATACCCATCGTCAGCACGATACCCGCGATACCGGGCAGCGTCAGCACGGCACCGAACGAAACCAGAACACCGAGCAGCAGGAATACGTTGCACAACAAGGCGATATCGGACAACCAGCCGGCTGTCTTATAGTAGAGGCCCATATAGAGAAGCACCAGCACGAACGCGAGTACAAACGAAAGAATACCCGCATTGATCGACTCCTGCCCCAGCGACGGACCTACGACGGTATCCTGAATAATACGTGCCGGAGCGGGCACCTTACCCGACTTGAGCACGTTGGCGAGGTCTTTCGCCTCCTGAATGGTGAAGTTACCCGAGATTTCCGAACTTCCGCCTTCGATCTTCTGGCGAACGACCGGAGCGGAATAGACATAACCGTCGAGCACGATGGCGATGCAGCGGCCGATATTGTCGCCCGTCAGACGCGCCCAGTCCTGAATACCTTCCGAGTTCATCGACATCGAAACCTTGGCTTCGGCACCGCGCTCGGCATAGGTTTCACGCGCATCCACGATCACGCTGCCGTCCAGCGGAGCCTTGCCGTCGGGCGTGCTGACCTTGAGCGCATAAAGAGAGAAACGCCCGTTGTTCTGCGGTTCGCCCTTGATACCCCACTCGAAACGAACGTCCGAAGGCAGCAACTCGCGCACGGCATCCATACGCAGGTAGCCGGCAACGGTCGCCGTATCGGCAACGGCTACGGAACCCACGACAGCGCCTCCGCCATCATAGGGATTGAGCAGCGAGAAGAGCGGATTTTCCTCGCGGGTATAGCGGGATGCCCCCGAAGCCGAGGCAGCCTCCTCCGCAGCCGGAGCATTGTTCTGCACCTCTGCGATCAGGCTTTCGGTCGTATCTTCGGTACCGGCAGCAGTCGGCTGCTCCTCAGTAAGCGTTTCCTCCACGGCCGCATCGGTCGCCCCGGCAGCCAATTCGTCGCGCAAAAGCTGATCGGCCTGCTCCAGGGCACGCACCAACTCGGTGTTATTATAAGTCGTCCAGAACTCGAGCGAAGCGGTACCCTGCAACAGCTTGCGTACGCGCTCCGGCTCCTTCACGCCCGGCAACTCGACCAGAATACGGTGCGAATTGGGCAGGCGCTGGATGTTGGGCTGCGTAACGCCGAAATGGTCGATACGACTGCGCAGGATGTTGAACGAAGCGTCGATCGCAGCGTCGGTTTCCTCCTGCAAGATCTTCTCGACCTCGCTGTCCGAGCTGTTCGGCGTGATATCCTTACGATCCGGACTTACGAAAAGCGCAGCCAGCGGAGCACCGCCGGAAACCTCACGATAAGCCTTGGCGAACTCGCCGATGTAGTTGTTGGTACCCTCTTTAAGCGCCTTGTTGGCACGGGCGATGGCCTCCTCGAACATCGGATCGTGTGCGCTGTCACCTGCCAGGGCTTTCAGCACGTCCTCCACCTGCACCTCGAGCATGACATTCATACCGCCCTTCAGGTCGAGACCCAAGTTGATCTCCTTCTCCTTGACCTCCTTGTAGGTGAATGAAATGAATCCGAGATCATAAACGGGCCTGTTCTGCACGGAGTCCAGGTAATAGATCTCCGCCGCCTGACGGAGCGAATCCGACTCCGAAACTTTCGCGGCATACTCGGCCGCCTTTTTCTCCACGCTTCTCGCTTTCAGTGAGAAGGAGAGCTGGTAGATACAAGCAATCGCCAGCAGGATTGCAAGTAACTTGATTACGCCTTTACTTTGCATTGGGTATAAATTAGTTTGTTATAATTTGTTTGTTTCTTTTCCGTTACCCGAAACGGGATTTCAGAAATCCCAATAAACGCACAAAAATAGAAAAAATTGCGGGAAACAAAAAAGGAATAGACAAAAAAACGCTGGAAACCATCCGATTTCACCGTTGAAACCGAAAATCGAAGGAGTGCGATTTCATTTCCGGGCGGCACCCCGACAGCAAAGACCGCACACCGGACGCGCGGGAAAACACCGAAGGAGTCCGACCGTCCCGACCGGCAACAAGGGCGCTGAAAAGCGGTATCGAAGCACCTGTTCCCCGAAACCGCAGCCCGCAATCCGCCCTACAGACAAAAAAGCCAGGGCCGACATACTGCCGACCCTGGCTCTTCTACCGGAAAGTCCGCAAACCGAACCTTCCCTCCAACTTTTTATTTAACCTCTTCGAACTCTACATCTTCGGGCTGATTGGATCCACCCTGCTGCTGACCGTTCGTACCGGCTCCTGCATCGGCATGGGGAGCACCCTGCTGGGCACCGCCCTGCTGCTGTTGCGCGGCATAGATATCCTGCGAAGCAGCCTGCCATGCTGCATTGAGCTCGGCCAAAGCCGTATCGATAGCGGCTACGTCAGCGTTCTTATGCGCTTCCTTCAACTTGCCCAGCGCCGTTTCGATGGCAGCCTTCTTGTCGGCCGGCAACTTGTCGCCGTACTCTTTGAGCTGTTTCTCGGTAGCGAAGATGTTCGAATCGGCGGCGTTGATCTTGTCGATACGCTCCTTCTCCTCTTTGTCCTTCGCCTCGTTAGCCTTGGCTTCGTCGCGCATACGCTGGATCTCCTGCTCGGTAAGACCCGACGAAGCCTCGATGCGGATCTTCTGCTCCTTACCCGTACCCTTATCTTTAGCCGATACGTTCAGGATGCCGTTGGCGTCGATATCGAAGGCCACCTCGATCTGCGGCACACCGCGCGGAGCGGCCGGAATACCGTCCAGGTGGAAGCGGCCGATCGACTTGTTGTCGCGGGCCAGCGGACGCTCGCCCTGGCAGACGTTGATCTCCACCGAAGGCTGGTTGTCGGCCGCCGTCGAGAAGACCTCGCTCTTCCGGGTCGGGATCGTCGTATTGGCCTCGATCAGCTTGGTCATCACACCGCCCAGGGTTTCGATACCCAGCGACAGCGGAGTGACATCCAGCAGCAGCACGTCCTTCACCTCACCGGTCAGGACACCGCCCTGGATCGCAGCGCCGATGGCAACGACCTCATCGGGGTTCACACCCTTGCTGGGCACCTTGCCGAAGAAATTCTCGACGACCTTCTGGATCGCGGGAATACGGGTCGAACCGCCCACGAGGATCACCTCGTCGATCTGCTTGGCATCGAGACCGGCATCGCGCAGGGCCACCTTGCAAGGCTCGATGGTCTTGTGGATCAAGTGATCGCACAACTGTTCGAATTTGGCACGCGTAAGCGTCATAACCAAGTGCTGAGGAATGCCGTCGATCGGCATGATGTACGGAAGGTTGATCTCCGTAGTAGTCGAGGACGACAGTTCGATCTTCGCCTTCTCGGCAGCTTCCTTCAGACGCTGCATGGCCATCGGGTCCTTGCGCAGATCCACGTTGTGTTCGGCTTTGAATGCCTCGGCCATATAGTCGATCAACACGTGGTCGAAATCGTCACCGCCCAGGTGCGTATCGCCATTGGTCGATTTCACTTCGAACACGCCGTCGCCCAGCTCCAGGATCGAAATATCGAACGTACCGCCGCCCAAGTCGAAGACGGCGACCTTCATATCCTTGCCTTTCTTATCCAGACCGTAAGCCAACGCAGCGGCCGTCGGCTCGTTGATGATACGCCGCACCTTCAGGCCCGCGATCTCACCGGCCTCCTTCGTAGCCTGACGCTGCGAGTCGGAAAAATAGGCCGGAACGGTGATTACCGCTTCCGAAACCTCCTGCCCCAGGTAATCCTCGGCCGTCTTCTTCATTTTCTGCAAAATGATCGCCGAAATCTCCTGCGGCGAATACTGGCGGCCGTCGATATCCACACGCGGCGTATTGTTATCGCCGCGAACCACCTTATAAGGCGCACGCTCGACCTCCTGTGCCACCTGATCGTAAGTTTCGCCCATAAAACGTTTGATCGAGAAGATCGTACGCTTGGGGTTCGTAATCGCCTGACGTTTGGCCGGATCGCCGACCTTACGCTCGCCGTTGTCGGTGAACGCGACGATCGAAGGAGTAGTCCGGTGTCCTTCGGAATTGGGGATTACGATAGGTTCGTTACCCTCCATTACTGCGACGCAAGAGTTCGTCGTACCTAAATCAATACCAATATCAGTAGATAACATACTGTTCTCCTCCCTAATCTTCTATAATTATCCAATCTATTACATAATTCTGTTAAAGCACTATACATTAAATACTATAAGTACTATACATTGTAAAATGCTATACTATATTAAGTATAAAATACTATATACCAGCATCACACTTTAACTTTTCCAACAATTATATCTTGTTAATATACCTGCTATCAAAAACATTTTTCATAGCTAATCAACATTATATACATAAATACAGAATTTTAAAAGTCCTAAACGCTAAAAAAAGAAAAAATTTTTTAAAAGCATAAAATAGCATTAGATTTGTGTTCGATATTCTTGATATAACACCGAAATAATGAAAAACTCACATTATTGACAAAACCTACATAGCAGAAAATTTACATTTGCATTCTTACAAAAAATCAAAATATGGCGGATACATTTTATTAATTCTAAAATGTATCCGCCATATATCCATTATAATTATATTAATTCCTATAATTTAACTAATTTAATCCATCCAATTATATCTTTATTAAAGATACTTCTTAAGTGCATCAACCTTATCTAACTGCTCCCAAGGAAGGTTAAGATCTGTACGTCCAAAGTGGCCATAGCTTGCTGTCTGCTTGTAGATAGGTCTTCTTAAGTCAAGCATCTTGATAATTCCGTTTGGTCTTAAATCGAAGTTCTCTCTTATGATTTCTACAATCTTCTCATCGCTTAACTTACCTGTGCCAAATGTATCAACACATATAGATGTTGGATGTGCAACACCTATAGCATATGAAAGCTGGATTTCACATCTGTCGGCGATACCTGCTGCAACTAAGTTCTTAGCTACATAACGGGCTGCGTATGCTGCCGAACGGTCAACCTTAGTGCAGTCCTTACCAGAGAAAGCTCCACCACCATGTCTTGCAGCTCCACCGTAAGTATCTACGATAATCTTTCTACCTGTAAGGCCTGAATCCCCATTTGGACCACCTATAACGAAACGTCCTGTTGGATTAATGAATATCTTAGTATCTGCATCTACCATAGCCTGGTCAACGATTGCATCGATAACATACTTCTTGATATCTTCGTGAATCTGTTCCTGTGTTACATCCGGTGCATGCTGTGACGAAACAACAATTGCATCGAGACGGATTGGCTTGTTGTTCTCATCATATTCAACAGTTACCTGTGTCTTTCCATCTGGTCTTAAGTAGCTTAATGTACCATCCTTGCGAACCTTTGTAAGCTGCTTGGAAAGCTTCTGTGCAAGTGCTGCTGAGTATGGCATATATTCTTCTGTCTCGTTAGTAGCATAACCAAACATCATACCCTGATCTCCAGCACCAAGGTCATCATCTTCCTTATCTACACCTTCCTTTGCTTCAAGTGCCTTATCAACACCCATAGCTATATCTGCTGACTGCTTATCAAGTGCAACCATAACAGCACAAGTATTACCATCAAAGCCTTTTTCTGAACTATCATAACCAATCTCTACAACTGTATCACGTACAATCTGAGGAATATCAACATTTGCCTTAGTTGTAATCTCACCCATAACCATAACGAAACCTGTGTTAGTAAGTGTCTCGCAGGCTACTCTTGAATATGGATCCTGTGCATAAAGTGCATCAAGCACTGCATCTGAAATCTGGTCGCAGATTTTGTCAGGATGTCCTTCAGTTACTGATTCTGATGTAAATAATCTTTTTTCCATTCTTTGTCTTTCTCCTTCTTAATATCTAATCCTTTAGTCACTGTGATTAATATCACTTATCGTCCTTGGTGTTTCCGACTTTTTAAATGTAATAGCAAAAACCGGAGCCCCCTAAGGGACCCCGATTGTTTATCTCGAAATCCTCTCATTGTTCGAATTCTCTCGCTCAGGTTGGCACCTTCCTAAAAAGGGGTTGCCGGGCTTCATAGATCCTATGTATCTCCACCGCTCTAAATAAGGGATATAATCATTATTTAATTAACTGCATATAGATACTACACAATTGATGCTAATACGTCAAGTCTAATTGACTTTTTTATATATTAAATTTATAATATTTTTATCATTTAATCGTATTATGATTACTAATATTCAAGCCATATAAGAGGATTTAACTAATGAACGAACTTACAATATTTATATTTGATGCAGAAGAAGGAATGGAACTTTCCCGTGACGTAATACTTAATGATGGTTCTGTCCTTTTGACAAAAGGAACTGTCCTTAATCTTGACCTCATTTCAAGAATTTCAGGACATCATATTCTTGAAATATCTGTATATGATAAGACTGAGGCTGATTCTGCCATAGATAATCGTACTATAAGTAGCATTTCTGCTGTAGACGAAGCTAAAGAAGCTGCCAAAGCCGCTGATGATGAGAACACCAAATACTACGAAACTGTCCGTAATTCAGAAGAATTCAAGACATTTGAAGAACATTACAATGAACATATTGACACTTTCAAAGATGACTTAAAGAAGTTAATCTCATCTGATGATGAAGTTAACACAAAATCTTTAGTCAAAAATACTATTGACATCGTTGCTGAGTCTAACAACTCATTACAGTTATTTGATATGCTTCACGCTATGCGTGACGTTGATGACCTTACATATGTCCACTCTATGAATGTCGCTTTAATCGCTTCTGTCATTGGCAAATGGATTGGCTACAATCAGGAGAAGATTAAGGTGCTTACACTCGCTGGACTTATGCACGATATTGGTAAGCTCCTTATACCTGAGAAGATTCTTAACAAGCCCGGAAATCTTACTGATAACGAATACGAAATCATGAAAAAGCACGTCAACTTAGGTTACGAGCAGGTTAAGAACAAGTTTATGCCTATGTCTGTTAAGGAAGCTATTCTTCTCCATCACGAAAAATGTGACGGAACTGGTTATCCTTTCGGACTCAAGAGCGATAAAATACCTGAAACAGCCAAGATTATTGCAATAGCTGATGTATATGATGCAATGACTTCAAGCCGTATATACAGAGCTCCTATATGTCCATTTGAGGTAGTACGCCTTATGTATGAAGACGCATTTACCAAGTTTGACCCTGTATTTGCAATACCTTTCCTTAAAAATGTAGCTTCATCTTACATTCACACTGATGTACGTCTGTCTGACGGACGTGTAGGAAAGGTCATACTTATTAATGACAGTGCACTTCACAAGCCAGTTGTGCAGGTTGATGGGGAATATATTGATCTTTCTAAGAAGAAGGATTTGAATATTACGGCACTGTTATAGAAGCGTTCTGAAAATGTCTCATCTAAGTATGAAGATATTGCCGAATTACAGATTTAACCAATTAAAAGATTGAGAAATAACTCAATTACAGTTTTGCTAATTTGTGGATTGACAACATACGCAGCAAGGACTGCTATATTACCGTCGGGCACGTTCGCACTGCTTGCAGCCATAGCTGACACATAAGCGGTTAAAATACAGACGCTAAGTGCCGACGGCTGCAAAAGCACCCAGCTTGTAATATAGCAGTTCTTGATGCTGTTTTTATTCTTTATTTACTATCTGTTAATTGAATATATCGGACATTTTTTACAGTCTGCATAATAACCAGACTTTGGATTTTCTGTATACAATATGCTAATATTGTATACAGTTTTTTATTTAATCTCTTTATGTCTTGTTTGACTATTTTCCAAAAGCTTCTATGCCGGCGTATGTGGCGGACTCGCCTAGTTCGTCTTCTATTTGTAGGAGTCGGTTGTATTTGGCGATACGCTCGGCTCTTGATGGTGCACCTGTCTTTATCTGACCCATATTAAGAGCAACTGCCAGATCTGCTATTGTTGTATCATCTGTTTCACCTGAGCGATGGCTGGCAATTGCTGTGTACCCGTATCTATGTGCCATTTTTACTGCCTCTAATGTCTCTGATAATGTTCCAATCTGGTTAGGCTTTATAAGAATTGAATTCGCACAACCCATCTCAATTCCTTTCTTTAATCTTACTGTATTAGTTACGAATAAATCATCTCCCACAATCTGTACTTTTTCCCCAAGTCTTTCTGTAATGCTTTTCCAGCCACTCCAATCTTCCTCATTAAGAGGGTCTTCAATTGAAATAATTGGAAATTTATTAACCAGCATTTCATAATAATTAATTAATTCTTCAGTACTCCTTTTTATTCCGCCATCGGCTGAGTTTCCAAGAGCTGCGTATTCTCTTGCAAATTCATATAATCCGCTCTCTGTATTGTAAAGTTCTGATGCCGCAGCATCCATAGCAAAATACACATCCTTACCCGGTTCATATCCTGCTGCCATAACTGCTTCCTGCAACACAGCAAACACTTCATCTGCCTTTGTTATGGCAGGTGCAAATCCGCCCTCGTCACCAACAGTTGTAACATATCCCCTCTGTGAAAGTATGTCCCTTAATGAATGAAACACTTCTGTTCCCATTCTTAAAGCTTCCCTGAAACAAGGTGCTCCTGCTGGAACTATCATATACTCCTGAAAATCGCTTCCAACGGCATGTCTTCCACCATTAATTATATTCATAAGTGGAACCGGCAGTGTAGTACCAGCCACTCCTCCAAGGAAACGATACAGCGGCAGATGCAGCGACTGTGCTGCAGCTCTTGCTGCCGCAATTGAAACTGCAAGTATCGAATTAGCTCCAAACCGTGCCTTATCGTGCGTTTTGTCTTCGTCAATCATCGCTTTATCAACTGAATATGTTTCTGACGAATCCATCGCAAGAACGCTGTTATTAAGCTCGACATTTATGTGATTAACTGCTTTAAGCGTACCTTTACCACCATATCGTTTAAGATTCATATCCCTGAGTTCTACCGCCTCAAACGCACCTGTTGACGCACCGCTTGGTGACTTTCCCATTCCAACTGTTCCGTCTTTTAGCATAACCTGTGCCTCAACTGTCGGATTGCCCCTTGAGTCAAGAATTTCCCTGCCTATAACCTTTCTTATCTCAAGCTTTCTATGTTCCATAACCTTATGTGACCTGTTATGGCTTCCTGCTGGAATACACGGATTATCAAGATATCCTGCCGGAATTCCATCACTATAAGCACTTGCCGCTGGTGCACAGCACCTTACTGCATCCGGCTCATTCATTGGTACACCACCTGCAAAGTCAGACGAATCATAATTCATTCTACAACCTCCATTAATACAACAACTAATATTTACTAATAAAATGTGTGTCTGTCACATTTATAATTCCAGTTATATTATTGGTAGTTATGTCTGATTTATTCAATTTTCTTTTTATGTATAACGTACAAAGTGCAAATTGTAAAATACAAAGTGCAAAATATACAATATAAAGTGCGAAATATAAAATGTAAAATATAAAAATTATTTTATCTTGTCATATGTGAATATTTTTCTTTTGTTGCAAGTCCACCCCTTATGTGACGTTCCTGCTTATTAATATCCAGTATTTTCCTGACCTTCGCTGCAAGCTGTGGGTCTATCTCCAAAAGTCTTGTCGTAACATCTTTATGTGCTGTGCTTTTGCTCACCCCAAACTGCTTAGCCGCCTTGCGCACTGTTGCATTATTGTCGATTATATAATCAGCTATATCTATAACCCTTTCTTCAATATAAGTTTTCAAATAAAAACCCCTGCATATCTGTTTGTACAGTTTATGCAGGGGTGGGGAAAATATACTATTTAATTAAAGATTCATAAGAACTTTTAGTAATCCTTCACAGCCTTTTCTTACATCTTTATATGTTGCCTCAAAATCTCCTGTATACCAAGGGTCTGCCACATCCGAACCTGAACCTGCAAATGTCATAAGCTTGTATACCTTTTCGTCAGGATCTCCACCAGATAGTCTCTGCATATTGCGGATATTCTCTGTATCCATGCCAATCAGGTAATCATACTCCTCATAATCATTAAGTGTCATCTGCACTGCTCTATGAGGAATTACAGGTATTCCCTCCGCTTTAAGCTTCGCCACGGTTCCGCTATGTGGCGGATTGCCTATTTCTTCACAGCTTGTTGCCGCCGAGTTGATGTAAAATTGATCTTCAACTCCTGCCTGTTTAACTAAATATGTCATAATGCTTTCTGCCATAGTGCTGCGGCAGATGTTGCCGTGGCAAATGAATAACACTTTTATCATAGTTTTGTTTCTCCTCCATCCCTATGTACAAATATATAAGTTACATCAATATTTTAATACAATTATATAAAGCACAATCCCAAAAGTCTATAACCAACATATTATATATCTATTAAATAAGAAAACCAGCAGCACCTCCCCAGCACCAAAACAAGCCCTTCATAAGCCAACCTTCAATGCCAGCGAAAGCCACTGCTGGTTTTCACCTATTATTTATTATATGTTTCTAAGATCCAAGTATTATAGCTACAGCCAATATCTACACATTAGTAAATCTCTTAGCATGCACATTATGCATTTCTGTCATTATCTTGCCTTATTCTTTATCTCTGTATCAATCTTTTCTACGAACTCATCAAGTCCAAGTGTTGTTGTATCCTGCTGTCCGTGAAGTCTGTATGATACTGTCTTGTTCTCCTGCTCGTTAAATCCAATAACAAGAAGATATGGAACTTTCTGGATCTGTCCCTCACGCATACGATAACCAAGCTTTTCTGCTCTGTCATCAAGTTCTACTCTTACATTTTTAGCTTCAAGAGCATCAACGATTTCGTGTGCATAATTCATAATCTCATCATTATCTGTCTTAACTGGCATTACTCTTACCTGAACTGGTGCTAACCATGTTGGAAGGTTACCCTTTGTTTCTTCAAGTATATATGCCATAAATCTGTCAAGAGAACCAAGTATAGCTCTGTGAAGTACAACTGGTGTCTTCTTCTCGCCATCCTTGTCAACATATGAAAGGTTGAACTTAGCTGGAAGACAGAAGTCTAACTGGCATGTAGATAATGTGATTTCATTACCAACAGCCGGCTTAACATTAACATCAAGCTTAGGACCGTAGAATGCAGCTTCACCGATTTCTTCTGTATATTCAATACCAAGACTGTTCATAACATCTCTTAAAGCATTTTCAGCCTTATTCCACATTTCATCATCATCGTGGTACTTAGTCTTATTTTCTGGATCTCTAAGTGAAAGAACACAACGATAATCTGTAATTCCAAAATCCTTGTATGTTGAGAATATAAGGTCAACTACCTTAGATATTTCATCTTTAATCTGCTCTGGTGTTACAAAAAGGTGGGCATCATTCTGGCAGAAATGTCTTCCTCTTTCAATACCCTTTAATGTTCCACTTGACTCATATCTGAAATCATGTGCTATCTCACCAATTCTTATAGGAAGATCCTTATATGAGTGAAGTCTGTTAGCATATATCATCATATGATGAGGGCAGTTCATTGGTCTTAATACAAATGCTTCATCATCAACTTCCATTGCCGGGAACATATTTTCCTTATAATGATCCCAGTGTCCTGATGTCTTATAAAGATTAACTGTACCAACACAAGGTGTCATAACGTGCTGATATCCAAGCTTTCTTTCTTTATCTTTAATATAGTTCTCAAGTTCCTGCCATATTATATAACCCTTTGGTAAGAACATTGGAAGACCACGTCCGATAAGGTCATCAACCATAAAGAGTTCCATATCCTTACCTATCTTTCTGTGATCTCTTTCCTTAGCTTCCTCAA
>ERZ773208.1337-NODE-1337-length-19972-cov-7.232967_pt1 | contig 19972 bp, 15 predicted proteins | sample MGYA00581006_ERZ773208 | MGnify/ENA primary metagenome ERZ773208 (study PRJEB29015, sample SAMEA2737793) | human gut metagenome | biome: human gut; feature: human-associated habitat; material: faeces | place: China | collected 2012 ... | reverse complement strand
AGGAGAAACGTATGTTTCAGTCCATTACGTTTTATGTTGGAGAAAAAACGCTTGGTATTTACGGAGAAGCATTTCCGCTTGGAGCACTGACAACGGAGATTTTGAATATCACGCCGGAGGAATACCGAGCGCTTGACGGCAGTTTGAAATCTGCGATAGAAGGTATGGCGCTTTATGAAAAAACACACAAGCTGACCGACTGGCATCGGGTCAATGAGCAGATGCTCCGCCTGAATGAAGCACTCTGCCGCCACCGTATTTTTCGTTTGATTCAGACGGACTCGTACATTTTGACGGAGGCAAAGCAGCTCACAGAAATGCCGATTGCAGAGGGTGATCCACTTGAAATGGATGCGCACGACCACGAGATTTTACGTCAGATCTGTGCATATGAAGACTACTTGGAAAATCCGAAGAAATACGGCAGAATCAAAAATCCGGAGGAATTGAGCGAGACGCAGCGGGAATGGTATCTGAACTTGTATCCGCCCATTCCGCCAAAGCCGGAGGCGAAAACCCCGGCGCTGCTGATCGCGCCTGTGCCGTTAGACTTAAAGTGGCAGCTCTATAAAGCATACTGCATGAACTATGCGCAGGTGCTTAAAGATGTTGCCTCCGTCTGTCAGACGCTGCGCGCATTTATTCGGGAGGCGCTTTCCACGCTCGAACATCTGTCACCGAACCAATATATTGCGGCCCTAAACGGGTTTCTCTTTCCGGAATTTCGGCACAAGTGGATCGCCAATCCGATAGAAGGCACCGGGAACTATACACTTTTTGATGATGTCAGAATCCATCTCGTGCCGCGGGAAACGGCGCCGGATTCAGAGCAGTTCAGGATTTTTGAGTATTACGAAACAGAGCATTTACAAACACTTCTCAAGCTGGATTTTTATAAAGGGCTGGAAGCCGGGCATCTGATTCGGAAGTGTGAACTATGCGGCAGGCTTTTTCTGCTGCAAAAGGGCTATCACACAAAATACTGCGATTCGCCGAATCCGGATAATCCGCGCTATTCCTGTGCGCAGCTCGGGTACCGGACGCGCGGCGTCAAAGAAACAGCGGCGGACAGTCCACTGACGCAGGCGCTTTCTCGATGCTATCAGCGCATCGACAAGGACAAAGCACGCGGCATTATCACGGCAGAGGAGCAGATGCGCCTGCGCGCAAAGGCGGAAGAACTTTATCACGAAGCGCGAACGCAGCCCGGTATGCCCTATGAAGCCTTCAACGAATCCCTGGCAACCAGGAATCTCTATCCGCTCTGCGGTGTACAGCGCAAAAGCAAGCCAGTGGGTCGCCCAAGAAAGCAAAACTGACGGTGCTGCGTGAGGAGGTGACAGCTTATGACGAACGAAGAACTGTACAGGCAGTATCTCAGCGGCGACACGGAAGCCTTTGAGCAGCTTTATCTGCAAATGCATGGGTTCATCGCTTCTGTTGCAAAAGACGCGGCGCAGAGCTTTGGCTGTTCGGACAAAGAAATACTGGATGAACTGTGCGCCGAAGGCGCTTTGGAGCTTTGTGAGCGCCTTTCCACCGGGGCGTATGACGAGAATCGTGGAAAACTGACTACATATCTGCATCCATTTCTGCGTGGGAAGATGTATCGCTATTTGGAGGCAAACCTCGGTGCAGCGGCGTTGCCAAAAGACGAAATGCAGCGGGTCAAGCAGGCACAGCGGCTGCACAAAGAGGAAAACCTTTCTCCGGATGAAGTTGCACAGATGCTCGGCGTTTCCGCTGAAAAGGCCGCACAGCTGATCGGCAGCAAAACGAAGTCACTTTCTGTCTCTGCGCTATCAAATGACGATCCGGACGATGATCCGCTTGCGTGGCTGCTGCTCGACCAGCACATCCTCACGCCGGAGCAGGCCGTTTACCGGCAGGTCTGCACGGAAGAACTGGAGCAGCTTTTTCACACACTCAGCGCGAAAGACCGCGCGATCCTCGGTCATACCTACGGCGTGTTCGGCTACGAAAAGCTGTCCGCGGACGAGCTTGGCCTGCGCGAAATGCTCTCGACGGACGGCGTAACAAAAGCAAGAAAAGCCGCATTGGAGCGTCTGCGCAGCCGGTACCCCGGCAGCGGCCTGCACCTCTGGCGGGATGTGTATCATTCGCTAAAAGATATTTCAGATATCTGACAAAGATACTGTTTCTCAGCAGAGTTTTACAGACGCGGTATTCAAAAAGAGAAGGATCAGAGGAAAAATCCTCTGGCCCCGATAATTTATTCGCGCGGATATGAAGTATTTATCAGCGGCATCTGTCTAAAAAAGCCCTCAAAAAGCTCTGAAGAGGGCAGCATGAAACAAATTTAAAATAGTCAAAAGATCCACTAAAAACTGTGGATCTTTTGTGTTGCAAGGGTATGATTGTGTGCTGGATTCTAAAGAAATCTGACATTTGCCCCACCCATGCCGAGCGCGGTCTTGATGCCGATGCCGCTGTAATCTGCCCAGAGCAGGATGGCGCGCCACAACTCCGCCAACGGAACAGGAAGTCTGGAGTCCAGCGTAACCTTTCCGACAAATGCCGGAATATATACATTCTTTAGATGATATCGAACGGATTTCAATGTATAATCGCGGATATAAATGCCGCTTTCCAGCATACACAGTGCGTCCGGGTCGCAAAGCGGATATTCCTCACAAAAACTGTTCCAACGATTCACAAGACTTTGCAGAATCAGCTTTTCCTGTGGAAAAATCACATAGCGTCCGTTTTGCTTGAACGAAGCGGCGCTCCGAAACTGAATTTCCATGCACGAGGAGGCAATCTGGCGTGCCTGTCGGATGATGTCTTCAAATTGAATCTCTGTTTTTGGCAGTTTGGAAACAACAGAAATCTCACCTGTGTGCAAGGAAATCGTTTCAATCGATTCTATCGCCGGAGCAAACAGCGCAGAAGCCTCCGTGCTCAGAAGATGGATATTCCATATAGACGTATCCTTTTCTTTATCAAACGTTACGAACTGAGAAATCGGGTGGTCCTGCTGACTGTGAAGCGCTTCCGCTGCGGCAGAAGGAATCTGCGTCAGCAACCACGCATACAGCTTATAGCCATCCGACGGCATAAGCCGGGCGGACAGTTCTAACTGGTAAGTCGTTATCAAGAGAGCTTCACCTCGCACAGACCATATGGATACAATTCACCTTCGTAAAGCGCATATTTTATAGTTCTCGGCGAGATACCATCCGCGCGGTCTTCTTCGTGTCGGTGCTTGCGGAACGAGCGGCTCAGCTCGTTGATTGCCGCTTGCAGTCCGTCCTTTTCGCCGAGGTACGGATATGTAAGCGTTTTGGAAAAGAAGCCCACGCCGCCGCCCAAAAAGAGCGTGTTGTCATAGGAAACTTCTGCCGCATGACGCGGCGCTGTAAAATGGCGCAAATAGGCTTCGTAGAAGCTAGCAAACGTCCGAACGCTGTTCATCAGGCTTTCTGCCGTAATTTTCTGATGCAATACCGACTGATCGAGCGTCAGTTTAAAATGAAGCTTCGTTCCGGGACGGATGCACTCGCGGCAGAGGTTGATCCGGTGCGTCTGCCCATCCGGATCTGCATCTATTTTACCGGCGAGGATCATGCAGGTGTCGCTGACTGGCAGGCTGTCCGAAATGCTGAGGCCGCGCAGGATACTGTTCACTGCGTCATCCAGCACAGCGCCGTTTCGATCCTTCTTGAGTTTCAGCGTATGGAGATATGTCCCTTCCGGAAAGCCCTTGCGCGTATCGCCAAACGCAGAATGCGGAGAATTGTCCGAAAGAATCCAATCAGTAAGAATCGCGGTACGGAGCGCACCTTTTACACTGCTTCCGGGAACATAGACGCGGCCGTCTGCTCCGCGCACAAAGGCGTTGATTTCCTTCAGAGAATGCTCTGCGTCGAGCGCGTCTTCGGCAGCGATGCTGTAGCGGCTGACAGCGCGGATATCGTTCAGGCTCAGGCAGCATTCTGCCGTGAGAAACCGGTAAAGATCCGTCTGCGCCCCCAGCATGAACTGTGTGTACTTATCTTCCAGCTTCCGTTCCAGCAGCAGATGAAAAAACTTTGTTTCATCTAACAGCATCACTTCGTCGCAGGATACTCTGGCAAAACGTGGCGTTAAAAAGACATATTCTTTTTTCACATAGCTTTTGCCGCTGCCAACAAAAACTGGAGCTTTTGCAATCAGCGTCAGATCGAATACCTCCAGTTGTCCTTCGTGAATCATAACGATACCCCCAGCAGAACAGGAGCTGAATAGCGGTAGACAGGATGTTTTCCGCTTTCTCCGACGTTAAACAGGCCGCCGGAAAACTTCCGCTTCAAAACAGATCCTGCGGCAAGAAAATACTGCGTGTCCTTCTTCTGCGGCTCGGCTGCATAGGTTTCAGATTGAATAAAGCCGCCTCTGCGGGTCAGCTGATAATAGGCACCTTCTAAAACAGCTTCGAGGTCTTCCGTTTCGGGCAGCGCCGTCGTCAGCAGCAGATAAGAGTTGCTTTCCCGCGCAAGCGCGTCATGCAGCCACTCGGTCTGATCGTCGAATGGTTCGTCCAGAAAAATCACATCCTCGATTTCAAAAGAACCATATCCGGCGCTGGTCTTCCCGCCGATCCCGCTCATGCCGAGCAAACGGAGCAGCGTTTCATAATAGGGGCCGTCCTCCTCCGGGCAGCACAGCATGAACCACAGGCCGCAATCTTCAAAGAACCGGAACACGCCGACCTGATACGGGTTAGTGTCTTCACCGTCTGTAACAGCCGCTTTCGTGTAATCCTCATGCACGCCGAAGCCTTCCACTGTTTCTGGAACAAATGCAGCCCCGCCGTGTACGGACACAGAAAATCGCTCAAAGGCATGCACCGGGAGCCAGCGCAGCTTTTTCATGGTCTTTCGCTGCTTTGCCGGAAGCTCCTCGGATGAGGGCGCATGGATAAAGGGCTTTGGAAGATAGAATGTATCGCCGCAGTAAGGCATAGCGTCGGAAAGCGTCAATTCTCCTCGCCGGACGGCTTCACAGAGCCGTGTCACGCCTGCTTCACCTTCTGCGTGCAGAGCAGTATGGCAAAGCGCTGAGAAGAGCGTATCGGCGCGGAAGGTTTCTTCCGATGCGTAGAGCGACATTGCAGCGTCGGACAATCCGAAGTGGACAGGTGCGGTGAACCGGAGACTAAACAGAAAACAACTCATAGTTTGCAACCTCCTCAAAGAGGCCCGTCAGAGAAGCCGTATCCGCGTCACAGGCAACACCGGTCAGGTGGAAGTTTGTGAAGCTGACTCTGCCGCTGCCGCGTGAGCCATGTCCACCGAGATAGTCCAGCTGCAGCAGCTTCATCCCCTTTGCGAGCAATGCAAGGTCTTCCTGTGCTTCGCGCTCGCCGCTAAATTCATAGACAATGTTCACGCCGAAGCTGGTTCCCGGCACGACGCGCTCGATCTGGCGCGGATTTGCAACAGAATTGATCCGGTTGATGGCGTTTTCAAATTTTACCTCGGTCAGGCCAACCACTTTCATCTGCTCTTTATTATTGACAAAGCAATCGGCAAACTGGAGCCGCGCCGCTCTGACTGGGTCAGCGCTTCCAAACAGGCGCAGGATCGGTGCTTCGTCGTTCTTGAAATCCGGCATATGTTCGATGTCACCGGAAAAACTTCTTGCCAGCAGCGTGCGGAGCTTTCCCTTGAGGCTGCTGCCGGGAACGATTGGATTTCCCGTGAGCGTATCGCGGACAACAGGACTGTCGACCGCACCGATCGCGGAAAAGGCGCCGGATGCGCCGATATGCATACCGGTTCGGACGATCAGATCACACTGAATCAGAATTTTCCCGTACATACTTACGCCTCCTTACCGCCGTAGTAGCGATGATACGCTACCAGCGCTTCCATATAGTGTGCAAACGCAATCAGAGTCTCGCGATTTGTGCTGATGCCCTTGAGATATTGCAGAAGATGTGCCTTTTCGACAAACACCTTCGTTGCAGGATCGCGCCCGGCTTCATATGCTGTGCGGATGCGCATCATGCCGATACCCGCAATGCTCTCCTTTGTCAGTTCCGGTTCGGTACGGAGCCGCTCGGCATCATAGATGCCGCTGACGAGACTCAGGAGGTTTCGGATTTTGCTGGTTGTAATCACTGGGCGCTGCCCGCTCATTTCGCGCATGATCGCGTCAGCACGGTCGATATAGTCATCCGGGACCTTTTCAGCCTGAATTTCTGCGAGCGGCTGGTTGTAAGCCGTGCGCTGCTGTGCGCCATACCCCGAACGCTGCAGCGGACGGGACTGTCCGCCGCCGGAATAGCCGCGGTTGTAGCCACTGTAGCTGTTATTGTTGTATGCCATCTGTATCCCCCTCCCGGTTCTCATAGACATGAAGATAAATTGCCGTGATTAACTCGGCGCGGTCTGTTTTGTTCAGTGCCCAGCGGTACATCTTGTCTGCAAACATCCGGTATGCGCCAAACGCGGGCGATGTGCGCGGCGGCTCCAGCCGGGCAAGCAGATAGGCATATCTGGCGAGCTGCAATTTGCCGTCCTTCGGGTCCTGCGCCGTGCGCAGAAGGTCGAGCGTCCGATACAAAAATGCAGTTCCACGCTCTTGACCGCGCGTGCCGAAAAAAGCCTCTATCGCGGCTTTTTTCTCGCCCAGCACGCGCCCGGTAAACGTGTTCCAGCCATAGCAGTGTGCGCTTTCAAAAAGGCAGACTGCATCTTTGTCCGGTTCCTGTTTTGCAAGGTCTTCCAAATTGCCGGAGGCGGCCGCCGAGAGGCGGACCGGGTAATGATCGTCCACCAGAGCAAGTCCCGCGCTGATGGTGAGCGCGCCGCAGGAAAATGCTGTGAATGTCTGCCGGATGCGAAGCGCCGCCTCTACAACATCATTCCATGCGCCAAGTAAAAACACATCATCGCCGCCGGAATAGACGACCGTCACGGCAAGCGCCGGCTTGCTTTCAAGGCGTCCGGAAAGAATATCGTTGATGTAGCACTTAAAGAACAGGGACATCTGCCGGGAAAACGCCGCTGTGCGCGAGATGGTAACGAAATGCTCCCGTTCCTGTGCAGTCGCTTTTTCCGGACGCTCAAAGCCGGTGACAAACGCCTGCCCGAGGTTGTCCACATCCATCCGGCACACGCCGATGCGTTTGACGCCGCTGGCCTCCTGCGCAAGCGCTTCGATGCTGTTGCTGAGGGCATAGTCTCCAACGTAGATGCGCGTACTGTATTGAAGCCCGGTATAGGCTTTATTCTTGGAATAGATCCTCGTAACAGCTTCGCCGCCGTTTAACCGGCTGCGGGCTGTTTTTTCGTCTATGAAGGTGACACTGACCGTGCCATCCGGTGTAGGAAGCACGAAGTCCGCGCTGTCTGTCTCACCCGGACTTACAAAATAGATGTCGCAGCGCTGAATTTTCTCAGACAGCGAAACGAACAGCCGGCACCAGCTGCACCGTCCGCCCTGAAGGCTGTCTGTGCGTCCGCAGATTTTGCATTCACGTCCGCCGTCTGCGTGGCTGCTGTTGAGTTTTTGAAGCGCCGCTGCGTCATAGCGGTGCAGCTTGTGCCCAGCCAGCGCAGAGGATACGCGCCAGAACATCTTCTTGTAGGGACTTTGTTCAGCAGGATCGTCGATCAGTTCGTTGCCGCTGCAGGCGGTATAGCCGTGCGCGAGGAACAGCGAAATGCCAAACTGCTCGGAGAGCCAGTCGTTGAAGCGCCGGTTCCAACGCTCGATCGCTGCCCGGACTTCCGCAGTGTTCGGCAGGAGCATATAGCAGTGTCCGCCGCCGGTATAAAGAAGGTTCGTCCGCCCGACGCCGCAGAGGGAAAGCAGCTCGTCTGCGTAATGCTCCATCGCAAGTTCAAGAAAGAACGAGCGGCTTCGCAGGGAACGCAGCGCCTTTTCAGATGCGACAGTGTAGATGAATTTCTGGATGCCGGAAAAATCCGCCGAGTAGAGCAGAAACGCCTGCTCGTCCATGAACTGCTTTTCATTGTCAAAAAGGCGCTTCTTGAACTGTGTTTCGTTTTGGTCTGCGAGATACTCGCTGATACAGACGCCAATCGCCGCCGTGGTTTTCAGGTGGTCAAAGAGTGAAATATCCGGGCTTTCCGCCGTGTTGGTGCTCGATGGGAAAGCGCTGAGGTAGCTTTCCAGCAGACACAGCAGAGAATTGAGCCACTGCTCCGTGCGCGAAAGCTCCGCGAGTCTCGGTGCCAGCGCGTCCACGGCTGCCTGATACTGCGCCGCCGTCAGAGCATCCAGATTTTCAAGTGGCAGATGCAGCGCGCCTGTCTGCAAAGCAGGCGAAACGGCTTTTCCGGGATGCTCGCCGTTCATATGGGAAAACACGGGTACAAGCGGCAGATAGCGCCGGAAACTTGTTTCCTCCGTGTCTATGCTGCGCCGGTCGGCAGCGGCGGAGATATTGTCCGCGATGCAGGTGATCCACGCGATGCTGCTGTCCGCAGGCTGCGCGGCGCGCAGTGCAGCGGCATGGTGCAGGCGGACGCAGTCGAGAATGTCCCGGTCATCCTGCCAAAGCTTTTTCAGGTACGCATAGCCGAGGCCGCTGTGATCGCCAGTTTGTCCGCCCGCACGCAGCACCGGCTTACCGATGTCGTGCAGCAGACAGCCGAAGCTGACGCGCACGCTTTCTTCTCTCAACGTGTCTCACGCTCCTTTTTTGTCAGTTGTCCCCTTGCGGGGTGTGAAGTGTTTCGATAGACGTGCCGTTTAAGTGCTATATCTATTGCACGTTTCCGTCCCCTTGCGGGGTAAAAAGTATTTCGTCAACGTTGCAAAATTTGAGTATTTCCAACGCTTTGTTTCCGTCCCCTTGCGGGGTGTGGGTTGTTTCTGTTTTATCGGCTCATTGTAAACTGTGATGATTTCGTTTCCGTCCCCTCGCGGGGTGTGGGATGTTTCACCTCTGGAAAGCCAAAAATGAGAATCGCGCGAAATTTCCGTCCCCTTACGGGGTGTGGGTTGTTTCATAGCGTATGACAGACAAGGAAATCGTGCAGGCGCTGTTTCCGTCCCCTTGCGGGGTGTGGGTTGTTTCTGCGGCGATTGTATAGTAGATAAGGCGCATATCAAGGTTTCCGTCCCCTAGCGGGGTGTGGGTTGTTTCGGCAAAGCTGCACATTCTTTTTGGTGCAACAGGAAAAAGAATTGTCAACTCTGCTGTTTTATTGTATCATATTGGCAGATGGTTTATCAATAGCAAACTGAGAAACTGCAAAGTGCCGTGCGAAGCGCATAAAACAGCGACTTAATTTGTACTGTGAAAATAGAGGTTCGCACACATAAGAAGGTTCATAAACTCGAAAGCGAGGAACGATCCATGATGAGACTATTGTTTACCTGTATGGGTACGTCAGACCCTGTGCGCGGCTACCACGACGGCCCCATGCTGCATATCATCCGCCATTACCGCCCGGATGTGATCTGCGTGCTTCTTTCCAGCGAGGCCGCCGCGCTCAACGACTGCGGTGCGCGGCTGGATACTGTACTGGCGCACATCCACAAAAACTGGGGCGGTTATGCGCCGGAACTGCGCGTTGTGCGCACGCAGATCGAAGATCCGTCGGATATGGATGCGGTCGGCGCGCCGATCACAGAGGCTGTGGCAAAGCTGGTGGAAGAATTTCCGGACGGTGAGCTTCTGCTGAATCTCAGCTCCGGTACGCCGCAGATGAAGATCGTACTGTCCTTTCTCGCTGCCGACGTGCGGCTCAACGCACGCGGCATTCAGGTCAAGAATTTTGAGTGCGCTTCCGGCACGACCGAGCGGACAAATGCAGCTGACTACAGCGTGGAAGACGAGCTGGAGTGCAGCGAAGACGAAGCGCCCGGCGCGCCGAACCGCTGCTCAGAACCGGAACTGATGCACATGCAGCGGCAAAGAGCCAAGGAACAGCTTCTGGCGCTGCTTGACGTGCGCGATTACAGTGCAATTTACACGATGAAGAATCTTCCGAACCAGCTGAAGGCGCTGATCGGCCATCTGGACGCGCGCGATCAGATGCAGAGTGAGGCGGCGCGGAATTTTGCGCAGAATCTGAAGCTGCCGTTTTCTTTGTACCCGGTTCGCACCGGTGCGCCGCGCAGCGATTATGCGGAGGTCAGCGAGGCGTATCTGGTGCTGCTCAACCGCAGCCACCGGCAACAGTATGAGGAGATGATCCTGCGTCTTAATCCACTTGTTGTCCGGCTGGAATTGCAGCTAATGAAAACCGTGCTGGTGGGGAAAAACCTGCGTTTGGAAGACGTGATCGACCGTCCGTATTCCCGGCGGCCGCGTTTCGTACCGGATATGCTGGCGGAAAAGCTGCCGGACGTCTATCAAAGCGTCTGCACGGATTTCGGCGCGCCGCTTCGGGAGAGCGATGTCAGCATGGAAGTATGCTATCGGATTTTGGAGCATCTGCCGGATGTTCCTGTAGATGCTATGCCCGTGCTAAAAAGCTGCAACCTGCTGAACGAAAGCTGCCGCAATTCACTTGCACACCAGTTGACCGCCGTGACTGCGGAGCAGATCACCGCCGCCTGCGGCATGCAGCCGGCGCAGCTGCTGAACCAGGTGGGCAAGCTGATCGCCGCCATTTATCCGGAGTGCGACCCGGCGCTGTTCACGATCTATAAGCGCTGCGGAGATTACATCAAATCCAAGATTTTATAACCTTTTATGTCAGGCATAATTGGTGCAGCAGTTCGCGAAAGCGTGCTGCTGCATTTCTGTGCTATTAGAGATGCGCAGAGAAATTCACATGATTTATGTGAATTTTCATTATTTCACTTGTTTCATGTGAAAACTGCGTTATAATATGAATATCCAACACGGAGGTGTGATTGATGCAGTACGAAAATGAGCGCATGGAATATAAATCTCAACTGACAGAAGATATTTACAAGGAAGTCATCGCCTTTACGAATACGGACGGCGGTGTGATCTATATCGGCATTGACGATCAGGGCAATGTGACAGGTATTGACAATGTGGACGAGACATACACGCGGCTGACGAACGGCATCCGCGACGCGATCCAGCCGGACGTGACGATGTTCGTGCGTTATGTGCTGCAGGAGAACAAGGTCATTCGCATTGAAGTCGGTGAGGGCAGCTATAAGCCGTATTACCTGAAGAGCAAGGGGCTGAAGCCCGCCGGCGTCTACGTCCGGCAGGGCGCGACGAGTGTACAGGCGTCGCCGGAGCAGATCCGGCAGATGATCAAAGATTCGGACGGCGACGTGTTTGAAGAAATGCGCACCGTGCAGCAGAATCTGACCTTTGATGAAGCTACGGTCGCGTTCAAGCGGTACAAGGTGGATTTTTCGGAGGATAAGTATATTGCGCTGGGGCTTCGGAATATTCACGACGACCAGTACACCAATCTGGCGCTGCTCCTGTCCGATCAGTGCCAGCACACGACGAAAATTGCCGTATTCAACGATGAATCCTGCACAGAGTTCCGGGACAGCAAGGAGTTTGGCGGCTCGATCTTCAAGCAGTTTGAAAACTCGATCAACTATCTGGCGCTGTGCAACAGGACAGTCTCTACCATCAAGGGTGTCGTCCGCACGGATAAGCAGGACTATCCCGAGGAAGCCATCCGCGAAGCGCTGCTCAATGCGCTGGTGCATCGGGACTACAGCTTCAGCGGCAGCATTATCATCAACGTGAACGACAGCAAAATGGAATTTATTTCTCTGGGCGGCCTCCTGCCCGGCCTTTCCACGGAGGATATCCGCCTCGGCGTTTCTCAGCCGAGGAATAAAAAGCTGGCAGAGATCTTTCACCGCCTGCGCCTGATTGAAAGCTACGGCACCGGCATCCGCCGCATTTTCAAGCTCTACGCAAGCTGCCCCGTCCAGCCCAGCATCGAGGCAACGACAAATGCATTTAGAATCGTGCTGCCGAACATGAACGCCGTTTCTGCGGGCGCAGAAATTGCGGCAGAAGCAAAGCCCGCTGCACCGGTCATTACGCCGCAGATGAAGACAGTTCTTGAATATCTCAAGGAATACGGCGAAATGCGCGACGAGGATTTGCAGGAGCTGCTGCATATTAAAAAAACCAGAGCCTACCTGCTGACCCGCCAGATGAGCGAGGAAGGGCTGATCGAGGTCGTCGGCAGAGGGGCGGAGAAAACGTATAGATTGAAATGAGGTGCAGATATGGACGCGCATAAGCTTTGGATGCTGAGAGATTTTATTGGAACAAATAAAGTCCTGTTTCGGATTCCAGTGTATCAGCGAAATTACGATTGGTCAGAAGCCAACTGTGACCGCTTGCTTGATGATATCTATGAGATTATCAACAGCGGGGACAAGCATTTCCTTGGAACAATTGTATTTATGGCTGCCAAGAGCGGAGGGTTTACGCTGCAGGAATATACAATTATTGATGGTCAGCAGCGATTGACTACTATGATGCTTATTCTCAAGGCGCTTGCCGTTGTTGCTGAAACAGGCGGCGATACCTGCTTTCAGGAGATCGACGAACAATACCTGCATAACAAATACTGCGATGAAAAATACAAGGTGAAGCTAAAGCCGATTAAATCGGACAACAATCAGTTCTTGCTTTTGTTGGCAAATAAAACTGATGAAATGGATGAGGATACGCATATTTTCCAGAACTATCGGCTTTGCAAAGAACGGTTTGAACGATGGGCTGAAAATGGCATTTGTCCATCACAGGTACTTGATGCGCTTACAAAACTTGAGGTCGTTGAGATTGTTTTGACAAAGGGTGAGGATGATCCACAAGTTATCTTCGAAAGCATCAACTCCACTGGACTGGACTTGTCAAATGCAGACCTGATTCGGAACTTTCTTCTGATGAATGTCGATGATCAGGAACGGCTGTACGAAGATTATTGGCTGATTATCGAAAAGACACTTCGGAATAAGATGGACTATTCCAATCTTGACGACTTTTTCATGCAGTATATCGTTTATAAGACGGGCAAACCCGTAAATAGCCGTCAACTCTACCACAGCTTTGTTAAGCTGTTTAAATGCAGTAATTATACACAGGAGGCCATCCTGGACGAACTCAGGTACTATGCAAAAATCTATGGTGCCTTTGTCTACGGAAACAAGGACTACTCAGTACGAATCAATCAACTGCTGCAACGAATTAGAATTCTGAAACAGACAACGTGCTATCCATTTTTGTTCCATGTATTTGATGATTTCCACCGCGAAGTAATCGATGAGGAAACAACGGAGCGCATTCTTCAGTTTATCCTCGCCTATCTGCTTCGCAGATTGGTTTGCGGTGTTCCATCCAATACGTTACGCGGATTGTTCATATACCTTTATAACCGCATCTTTAAAGTTACTGCGAACAAGCGGAAATACTACGAGTCATTAAACAAGTTCCTTTGTACAGTTTCATCCAAGGACGCTGTTCCATCTGAAAACGAGTTTGAACGAGCGTTGCTGACAGCCAATATTTATGGCAATAATGCGCTCTGCCGATTCCTTCTCCTTGATATTGAAAATGGTGATAATAAAGAAACATTGCAAGTGGAGAATCTGACGATTGAACACATTATGCCGCAAACACTGAGCGCCGATTGGAGTTACATTGATCCTGAAAAACACGAGGAATACTTACATACGCTTGGTAATCTGTCCGTAACCGGATATAATTCCGAACTTTCCAACAAGAGTTTCAAGGAAAAGCAGGAGATTATCCGCGAGAACTCGAAGGCAGTTGTTTTAAACAGGGACGTTTTGGAAGCAGATATATGGGATATTCCGCAGATACAGGCACGCGCAAAGCGACTGGCAAACATTGTAGCAAACCGATACGCAATCGACCGAATCACGGACGATTCGATTGAGTTTGAGTATGTCGAAACGATAACGCTCGATCACTATGACGAAGTTACGGGTAAAAAGTTGGTTTCTTTCAAACTCTTCGGCGAAACCTATCGACAAAACAAGTATGCATTGATGCTGTTGGATGTTATCAAGCTTCTGGACAAAAAGAAACCGGGTAAATTGCAGGAACTTGCGAATCGTCACTACTCATTCAATTCAACAAAGCGAAAACATGTCCACCTTAATACAGATGGAGTTGGTATGCGGTGGCCTTGGAAGCTTTCCGATACGATCTATTTGGAAGCGAATTTGTCTGCATGGTCCTGTATTCGCTTTATTGATAATCTGATTTCAGAGTTTGGTTTTGATCGTTCGCAGTTTTCTTTCAATATTGTGTCTGAAGAATCTGACGAGAGCATTGAGAACGAAGAATAAGGCACTTCGAAATACCTTGTCGAAGTCAGCACGGGAAGCTGTCGAAATTGTGATGATGCTATATTCGACTGAACCAAGCTTGAGTATCGACGGTTTGAAAATGCTCATAAGCAGAAATAACTTGGAGGTGCGCTATGGCACTGGAAAATAAATTGGGGCTGACGAGTTCTGCCGACCTTGCGCGGGAGGAAGAGCGAATCAGCAAGAAAAGAGCCGTGTGGCTGTTTGAAAGCGGCACGCTGGACAAGCTGCCTGTTGGCACGTTCGCGTCGCTTAAGGCGATTCATAAAGCACTTTTTGAGGACATTTATGACTTTGCGGGCGAGCTTCGCGCGGTTAACTTAGCGAAAGGCAACTTCCGCTTTGCGCCGCTGATGTATCTGGAAGCGGCACTGGCGAACATCGAAAAAATGCCGCAGAGTACATTCGATGAAATCATCGAAAAGTATGTGGAAATGAACGTCGCCCACCCGTTCCGCGAGGGCAATGGGCGCAGTATGCGTATCTGGCTCGATTTGATGCTGAAAAACGGCATCGGTCAGGTTGTGGACTGGAGCAAGGTCGATAAAGAGGACTATCTGCTTGCGATGGAGCGCAGTCCGATTAAGGACGTGGAGATTAAAGTGCTGCTGAAAGCTGCGCTGACGGATAATGTGAATAGCCGCGAAGTTTTTATGAAAGGCATCGACCACAGCTATTATTACGAAGGGTATACGACATTTAAGGCAGAAGAACTGTAGGTGTTATGTTCTGTAGTTCATTTTACAGGCAGTTTGATAATCCTTAAATTATATCATCAGTTTTCACTCTGATACAAATATAGAGAGCAACGAAAGGAACCAACCCGTGCCAAAGGAGAAAAATAAGTGATTAACATTCGAAAATTGGAATCTGATTTATGGGAGTCCGCCGATCTGCTTCGTGCAGGCTCCAAGCTGACCTCAAATCAATACTGCATGCCCGTGCTGGGCCTGATTTTCCTGCGTTACGCATACAGCCGCTTCAAACTGGTAGAAGCAGAGATTTTGAAGAACCGCCCGGTACGCAATGGCCGCGTCATACCCGTGGAAGCTAGCGACTTTACATCTAAGAGCGCACTGTTTCTCCCCAAGGAAGCGCAGTATGAGTATCTGGTCAATCTCCCTGCCGACATCGCATCCGCGGGGCTAACCAACCAAAGTGGTCACATCATGAACAGCCTGGGCGAAGTGGTCAACAACGCCATGGAGTTAGTGGAGGCCCAGTCTGAGCAGCTCATCGGTGTGCTGCCAAAGGACTACACCATGTTCTCCGACGAACTGCTGGCCGAGCTACTCCGCATCTTCAACAACAGTGCGTTGGACGAGGTGGGCGGCGATATCATCGGCCGTATCTATGAATACTTCCTCAATAAATTCGCTAAGAACATCGCCCAGGACGATGGCGTGTTCTTCACGCCCAAATCGCTGGTCAAGATGATTGTCAATGTGCTGGAGCCGACCGGCGGCATTCTGCTGGACCCCGCCTGCGGCAGCGGCGGGATGTTTGTCCAGACCGGCGACTTTGTCAATGCCGCCGGGATGGAAGCCAATTCCGCCATGACCTTTTATGGACAGGAAAAAGTGGAGTACAATGCCCAGCTCTGCCTGATGAATATGGCTGTTCACGGGCTCAACGGTATCATTAAGTCCGGCGACGAAGCAAATACCTTCTATCACGACGCCCACAATCTGGACGGCTGCTGCGACTATGTCATGGCCAATCCGCCATTCAATGTGGACAAGGTCAATTCCGAGTCCGCCCAGAGTGCGGGGCGTCTGCCTTTCGGCTTGCCCTCTATCAACGCCAAAAAGGAATTCGGCAACGCCAACTATTTGTGGATCTCCTATTTCTACTCCTACCTGAACGAGCATGGTCGGGCGGGTTTCGTTATGGCATCTTCCGCAACAGACAGTTCCGGCAAGGATCGGGACATCCGTCAGAAATTGGTGGAGACCGGTCATGTAGATGTGATGGTCAGCGTGGGCAACAACTTCTTCTACACCAAGAGCTTACCGTGCTCTTTGTGGTTCTTTGATAAGGGAAAGTCCCAAGAATTGCGGGACAAGGTGCTGTTCATCGACGCCCGGAATTACTATACCGTGGTCGACCGCACCCTGAATGAGTGGAGCGATTGGCAGCTCAAAAATCTGAACGCTATCGTGTGGCTGTACCGTGGTGAGACAGAGAAATATCAAAGGCTGCTTAACGAATACATAGACCGGATCAAAAGTTCTGTGTCTGCCATTGTTGACTTTCAGACTGGGACATTATGCACGGAAATGTTGCCTGAATTCTATCAGGAAGCAAACAACAAGGCGTATGCCCTGAAGAAACAAGTCAATCAGATGAGGACGTTGAAGCACTGCGCAGAAATTCAAGAGTCGCTGGAGGAATTTCTGCGCCTTCAAAAAGCCGCAGTCGCGAAATTTGCGCCATATCTGGAAGAAAACAAATTGAAAAGCGATATCAAGCAGCTATTGGCCAGCCGGGCAGGAAGAGGCCCCGCAAGAGTCAACTGGTATGTGAAGGAACTGAATGGTGTGGTATCTGCGCATGAGCAAAGCATCCGAGAGTGTGTGATGATCATTCAGGAAGCCAAATGGCTCTATGAGAAGTTTGGCGAGGGCGAGTATAGGGACATTCCCGGCCTGTGCAAGGTGGCGAGCCGCACCGAGATCGCAGAGAAGAACTACTCCCTGACCCCCGGCGCCTATGTGGGCGTGGCCGCTGTGGAGGATGACGGCGTGGATTTTGCAAAGCGCATGGCGGAGATTCATGAGGAACTGCTGACATTGCAGGCAGAATCCAATGATCTGATGCAGACCATCTCCAGAAATATGAAGGAGATGGGACTATGAGTTGGGCAAGTGTGACACTTGGCGAAGTATCGACAAACATCCAAACAGGTCCGTTTGGCTCCCAGCTTCATCAGTCTGATTACTCTGATGGAGGTGTCCCGGTTGTAATGCCTAAAGATTTAGTCGATGGACACATCTCGGAAGATTCGATTGCCCGTGTGTCTATGAGCCATGTGGACAGACTTAGTCGGCACAAGATTGAAGTTGGTGATATTCTCTATTCACGCAGAGGTGACGTGGGCCGATGCGCTTTTGCTACAGAAGTTGAGCAAGGATGGCTATGTGGAACAGGGTGCCTGCGTGTTACCATTGATCAATCCAAGGCTATCCCTAAATTTATATTCTATCAGTTGCAGAAAGCAGAGACCATCGGCTGGGTTGAGAAGCACGCTGTTGGTTCAACGATGCTTAATCTGAACACTTCCATTTTTGGGAGTGTTCCAATTGAATTGCCATCTATGGCTGAACAACAGATGATCGTACATGTGCTTTCTGCCTACGATGATCTGATTGAAAACAACCAGAAGCAAATCAAGCTGTTGGAAGAAGCGGCGCAGCGGCTGTATAAGGAATGGTTCGTAGACCTGCGCTTCCCCGGCCACGAAACCACGCCTATCGTGGATGGCATCCCGGAGGGGTGGTCTAAGGAGGAGCTTGGAAATATTGCAGTACTGAGAGCAGGCGGCGATAGACCCAAGGTGTTTTCTAAAGTAAAAACTGTTGAATGCTCAGTTCCTGTTTTTTCAAATGGTACAGAAGATGAAGGTTTGTACGGATTTACTAATCTTGCAGAAATCTATGATCCATGTGTGACCATCTCTGCACGGGGTAGTGTTGGGTATACATGCTTAAAAAAAGTGGCGTTTGTACCTATTGTTCGCTTAATTTCAGTTATTCCGAAGCAGATTGAAGTAGAGTATTTATTCTATTTCCTCAAGAATATGGTATTTGAAAGTAATGGGGCAGCGCAACAACAAATAACTGTGCCAATGATAAAAAGCAAACAAGTGGTTCTACCAGCGAAGACGGTTATAAACCTGTTTGTTAGTACAATTCGTCCAATGATGGATTTGCGTGAAAAATTAAAAAACAAGATTTCTGCTCTGAACGAGGCCCGTAACCGCCTGCTTCCCAAACTGATGAGCGGAGAAATCGAGGTGTAAATTATGGAATGGTATGAATGGGTATTTGACAGTATTGGAACAACTATTATAGGTGCGATATGCAGCTTTATCGGGTATAAGGCTGCCGTTAAAAAAATTAGTAAGCAGTCCCAAACTGCTAGTGATGATTCGAAGCAACAGCAAGAAATGTTTATTGATAATGCGGTTGGAGATAAAAATGTGCAAAGCTCTATTATACAAAATCAAAAAGCTGGTAAAAACGCAGAACAAATCCAATGTGGAGGTTGCACGAATGGAAAGTAAGCAGATGCAAAAGGCCGGCGATGGATCTCAGCAAGTGCAAATGATTAATCCCACAATAGTGATGGGCATCGATGAAAAACGAGTTCGAGAGGTCTGCTCCGAAGTAGCAGTCGAAACAATTCAGCAGTGTACACAGGAAGCAAGTGCTGTTGCACTCGCGCGAATTGAAAAATTCACTACAGATTTGATTCCTCGTGTAGAAAAAATAGAGAACGATTTCAAATCATTCTCCGAGCCTTCGTTTCAGTTTGAACTTCGCAATGCACAAAAGGTTGCAGCCAGTACTGACAGAGAAGGCGATTATGAGTTGCTGTCAGAACTGCTGGTACACCGAATTGAAAAGGGCGAGGAACGGAAAACGAGAGCAAGCATCTCTAAAGCTATCGAGATTGTCGACCAGGTTGATGACGAGGCCTTATGTGCATTAACCTTAATATATGCGATTAACAGTTTGGCTGCGGTTGCAGGAAAAATATCCTGCGGACTAAGTGTTATGAATGACTTGTTTTCCTCTCTATGCTACGAATCTTTGCCGCAAGGATTGGAATGGGCATATCACCTTGATATATTGAACGCAGCAAGAGTTTCATCTGTTGAATCATTCAAAAAATTCAGTGAATTCTATCCAGAGTGGTTTCAAGGATATTCATGTGTTGGGATACAAGAAGAATCGGAAACATACCAAACAGCTGTTGAAATCTTAAAAGAGGCAAATCTTCCAACAAATTTATTGGTTGCACATGAACTTAATGATGGATATGTTAGGTTGGAAGTAAAGGACAGAGAGTCAATCCAAAACATAGCAATCCCTATTGTACTACAGACTCCAGCAGTAGAATTTCAGAAAGTAACAGCGGATCAAATTATTGCACTAAACAAAGTGTGGGATCTCTATTCAAATGATGCCGCAGGTAAGGAAAGGGTTCAACAAGCTTTTATGCAAAAATGGGATACTTACGATACTTTGAAGTCTGTACGTTTGTGGTGGGAATCTTTACCACACGCCATTACCATTACCCCAATAGGAAAAGTGTTAGCGCATGCTAACGCACAAAGACGGAACAAAAAGGTGCCTCAGATAAAGCTATAGTTGGCACACAAGAGGTAAATCGATGAGCTACGACTATTCCGAAAATATCCTCGTCCAGGAAAGCGCCGGTCACTTGCTTCAGAATGAGCTGGGCTGGGAGGTCGCCTTTGCCTACAACACGGAGAAGCTGGGCGAAAACGGCACGTTTGGCCGCAAGAGCTACAGGGAGATTCTGCTGACCCGGTATTTTCGTGAGGCTCTGCTACGCCTAAATTCATGGATCACTCCCGCACAGATCGATGAGGCCCAGCGCAAACTGGAGCATCGTCTGTCCACCGCCTCCCTGCTGCAGATCAACGAGGAAAAATATT
>ERZ773208.1335-NODE-1335-length-19981-cov-3.357071_pt1 | contig 19981 bp, 17 predicted proteins | sample MGYA00581006_ERZ773208 | MGnify/ENA primary metagenome ERZ773208 (study PRJEB29015, sample SAMEA2737793) | human gut metagenome | biome: human gut; feature: human-associated habitat; material: faeces | place: China | collected 2012 ... | reverse complement strand
GCAGCCGGAAGGTGGTGCCCGACTGGGTCCCCTCGGGCATGGTATACTTCACCGTGCCGTCGATGGTGGCGGTGAAGGTCTCGCCGTTGGCGAGGCGCTCCTTGAAATAAGGGGTTTTTGCTTTGAGCTCCTCATCGGTGAGTTTTGAATATTCCTCGTCAAGCGCGAGCACCTTGTCCTTTATCGGCGTGATACGCTTGATTTCTCTCGAAGAGTAGTCTCCGAAAATTTTCTTTAAAAGACCCATAGAAAGTCACCTCAAAAATTTCTTCTTGCCTTAACGGCTTGGATATGTTAATATCGGATTGATATATTATGCTATTATAAGGGAAACGGAGCGGTGAAAAATGCCTAAAAGAAGCGATTATATCTCGTGGGACGAGTATTTTATGGGGATCGCGATGCTCTCGGCTTGCAGGAGCAAGGATCCGAACACCCAGGTGGGCGCCTGCATCGTAAACGACAGAAACAGGATAATGTCCGTCGGCTATAACGGCTTCCCCTCCGGTTGCGACGATGACGAGTTCCCGTGGGAGCGCGAGGGCAGCGCGTTTAACACAAAATACGCCTATGTCTGCCACGCAGAGCTCAATGCGATATTGAACGCCAGCGGCGACCTGCGCGGATGCAAGGTCTATGTCGCGCTTTTTCCCTGCAACGAATGCGCCAAGGCGATAATCCAGAGCGGGATAAAAGAGGTAATTTATATCAGCGACAAGTACCGCAACACCGACAGCGTGCGCGCATCGAAAAGAATGTTCGACGCCGCGGGAGTGAAATACACGAAGCTCGAGATGAAGCGCGACAAGCTCGTTATCGACTTCAGCGAAAACTCAATATAAAATCAAACTTTCCTGCGTCGCCTTTTCGGCGGCGCTTTTTTATATATCGACAGTCAGCTCGACCGGACAATGGTCAGAGCCGAATATCTCCTGATGTATTTTCGCGCCGGTAAGCCGGCTGTTGAGCCGCTCGGAGCAGAGGAAATAGTCGATGCGCCAGCCCGTGTTCCGCTCGCGCGATTTGAAGCGGTAGCTCCACCAGCTGTACTGCCCCTCGACGTCGGGATAGAAATATCTGAATGTATCAGTAAAGCCCGCGGAGAGCAGCTCGGTCATCTTGCTTCTCTCTTCGTCCGTGAAGCCGGGGTTCTTGCGGTTCGTCTTGGGGTTCTTTAAATCTATCTCGTTGTGCGCAACATTCATATCGCCGCAGACTATTACGGGCTTGTCCCTGTCGAGCGAGAGAAGATAGTCCCTGAATGCGTCCTCCCATGTCATTCTGTAGTCGAGCCGTGCGAGCCCGTCCTGCGAATTGGGGGTATAGACGCAGACGAAATAGAATTTTTCAAATCCGAGCGTTATCACGCGCCCCTCGCGGTCGTGCTCGGGAATGCCGATGCCGTATGACACGCTCAAAGGCTCTTCGCGCGAAAAGACCGCCGTGCCGGAATAGCCCTTTTTCTCGGCGTAGTTCCAGTAGCAGTGATAGCCCTCGGGCGCAAAGTCGACCTGCCCCGCCTGAACCTTCGTCTCCTGCAGGCAGAGGATATCGGCATCAAGCGCTGCAAAAGCCTCGGAAAAGCCCTTGCCGATGCACGCTCTTATTCCGTTGACATTCCATGAGATGAGCTTTTTCTCCGTCATGCCGCAGACTCCTTTCGGGGTGTATCTTATGCGCCGGAACACATATACCTTGATATTATATCATAACTTTCGGCGAATTTCCATAACTTTATAAAAGCGAATGTAAACAATCTATTACTAAAAGGCAGTCTGTGATGTTATCTTGCATAAAAACACGGCGTTATTAATTTTGTTTTTATCAAAATTTACTTGACATTATTAGTTAATTAGTGTAAATTTATAGTGCGCTGTGTTGCCTTGTAAAGTGCAGCACAAAAAACGGGCGGAAATACCCGAAAATATTTTATGAAAGGTTTTTGACATGAAAAAGAATCTTCTGAAGATCGCTTCCCTGCTTCTTGTCCTCGCGATGATATTCTCGTTCGCGGCGTGCAAGAGCGACAAGGACAACGGCGATTCCACCGCTCCCTCCGAGAGCTCCGCAGACGCGAACAACACCGTCTCCGACGAAAGCACCCCCGCAGAGGCCTCAAGCGAGGACGCTTCTGCCGAGTCCACCGAAATTGAGACCGTTACCGACGCTTCCGGCAAGGTCATCGAGACCAAGCCCGCCGACAGCGGCAAGGCTCCCGTAGTCACCTCGAAGGGCAACAAGGCCCCCTCGAGCACCGCGGATATCCTCAACTATTACAATGCCGCCACAAAGGCAGCCGTCTCCGGCAAGGTCGGCTTTGCAAAGCACAGAGAGACCAAGAACGAGAAGATTGAGGCAAACGCTGTTGTCAAGCAGTTCAAGAGCCTTATCTACAAGTTCATGGGCATCGGTGCCGAGAACGCCTACAACGAAACCGTCACCAAGGGTCAGTGGAATACCGACACAAACAAGTATTTTCTCAGAGCTTCGACCCTCGGCACCGGCGACGTCACCGCAGCTTCCTGCAAGCAGAGCGGCTCGAACTACATAATCACCATCAACATCAAGAACGGCAATTCCTATGCAACCAAGGGCACCGCGACCTGCAACGCTCCCCTCGACAAGAGCGGAATCTGCGTCGGCGACAAGGACAAGGGTTACTATGACCACAAGAGAGCCAGCTGCATCTATGACGCCATCGACGAAGTTTACGGCGGCGCAAAGGTCACCGAGAGCTACTCGGGCGCAGTCGTTACCGCAACCATCGACGCCGCTACCGGTCATTTCGTCAAGCTCGATGTCAAGTTTGATATCACCGTCAACATCGACATCGGTATCGGCAAGCCCACCGCTACCGGAACATCGTATGTAAGCTATTCCGGCTTCAAATATTGATTTTCCAGGGGGATAGAAAACAATGAATAAGAATCTCAAGAGAATCGCGGCTCTTCTGCTCGCGATCGCCATGATTGCAAGCTTCGCGGCGTGCAAGAACGACAAGAATAACAACGACACAACTGCCGCCGGCGACATTGCCATAAACGGCGACGCTATTGCGGACGATCTGCTTCCCGAGGCCTCCTCGGAAGCAGCCTCCGACGACACCGCGGTCGAAACCGAGATAGTGACCGACAAAGAGGGGCACACCGTTATCGAGACCAAGGCTCCCGCCGACAATTCCGCAAAGCCCTCGAACGGCAAGCCCGAGAGCTATGCCGAGATCCTCGCCGCTTACAGAGACGTTCTCAATCTCGCAAAGAGCAGCAAGGTCGGCTATGAGAAGTCCGAGTGGCAGGTTCTGCCCAAGGAGAAGAGAAACTTCGACGGTACCGTCATCAATATGCTCCTCCCCGTTGCGGGTCTGTTCATGACCAGCGAGAAGGACGCTAAGGGCAAGAAGCACGAGAACAACCCGAAGGGCACCGACATGAAGTGGTTCCCGATCTACCAGCATCCCACAAAGGGCTGCACGCTGACCGATGTCAGCAAGATAAAGAGCGCGAAGTGCGAGGTTCTCTCGAACGGCAACTACAAGATAACGATAGTCCTCAAGGCGGATATCAACCCCGAGCCCTGCGATCCCAAGACGGGCGTTATCCAAGGGCTTCACCGGAACGATGTTCAGCCCCCTTGCAAAGGCCGATATCGACAACACCCTCCAGAACGACCCCAACGTCACGAAGGTCGTCAAGGATGTTGAGTATTCGCTCAAGTACTATGACTGCACCGCAGTGCTCACCTACAACCCCAAGACCAATCATATGGTAGATCTCTATCAGTATATGCATGTCCTCATCACCGGCTCCGGCAAGGTGCTCGGCAGCAAGTTTAACGGCAGCGCGGTTCTCGACAACTTCCTCGAGATAACCAACGTCAAGTATTAATCGAATAGCAAAATAGAAAAGGCGCGGTTCACAGCTTATGTGAGCCGTGTCTTTTTATATAACTCCGCTTTTTTGGATTTAACAACAAACTTGAAAAATTGCCCCGAATAGGGTATAATTAGCTGACTTCAAAAAAACTTGTGAGGTGCCTATGGACAGAGAAAACAGAAAATTTCTGAAAAAGCTTTCCGTATGTGTTGCCGTTCTGTTTGTTATAGTAACGGTCGTGAGCCTGTGCGTGATGAATTTCACGCCGATAAACAGGCTTCTCGGAGGATACAAAGAGCAGCCGCTCGACCTCTCCCGCGCAGACGGAGCCAATATTACTTATAACGACGACGGCACGATAACCCTCGGCGAGGGCTATTCCGAGATAGAGTTTACCGGCATTGACGCGCGCGTCGGTTCTATAGGGTTCGATGTCGACTTCGGAGAGTCGGCAAACAGCGGCAAGGTCTATGTCGATTTCGCCGATTCAACGAGCTCATATTACCGCACGAATATCGCAAAGCTCACGCTCGAAAACGGGCTCGACAATGTCATGACCTGCAACTTCTCCGGCGAAGTGTCGCGCCTCAGACTCGAGATATCTCTCGACGACTATCACAGCGCAACGTTCAAGGGCATCACGCTCAATCAGTCGATAAGCGCGCTGCACATAGCGGAAATTATCCTGACATATCTGCTCATAGCTGCTGCCGCCATAATTATCATCTATGCTATAGCGAATCCCGCCGGAGCGCGCAAGAAATTCTCCGACAACAGAGTCAACTGCGCCCGCATCGCGGCAGTCATAACCGCCGCCGCAATGGTATTTTCGGTGTATCTCACATTCACAAATCTGCAAAAAGGCTGGTCGACCACGCACTACAGCTTCACTTCGCAGGAGGGCGACCAGATAACCAAAGAGCTCGTTGACGCGTTTGAGCATCATCAGGTGAACCTTCTCGAAGAGCCTGACGAAGATCTGCTCAAAATGGACAATCCCTATGAATACACAAGGCGTGATGCTGAAATAGGCGCGGGCAACTTCCTCTGGGATCACTGCCTGTATAACGGCAAATACTACTCATATTACGGCATCGGACCGGTCATCGCGCTGTTCCTGCCGTATCATTTGATAACCGGCTGCTATTTCCCGACCGGCTGGGCGACGCTGATGTTCGCGCTTGTCGGAATAATATTCCTGACGAAGATATATCTCGCGGTGATAGACAAAAAATTTCGCAGCCTGCCGACCAACACGGTGCTCGCCGGATTGATAACCTTGCAGATGTCCTCGGGAATCATGTTCTCCGCGGCGCGTCCGCTGTTCTATGAGCTCGCCATCTCCGGCGGATTCATGTGCGTGACTATCGGCGCGTATCTGCTCATGACCTCGAATATTCTCTGGGACGGCAAAATCTCATATGTCCGCCTCGGCTTTGCCTCGTTCTTCCTCGGCTATGCCGTGCTCTGCCGCCCGACGCTCGCGGTCTATTGCATCGCCGCGCTGTTCTTCTTCGCGGGCGGACTCAAAAAAGCGCTCGACGGACTCGAAAAGAAGCAGAAGACCCGCACATTCTTCAAATATGCGGCTGTCGCCCTCGTACCGCTCGGCGTTATCGCCCTCGGGCAGATGGTATATAACTATCTGCGCTTCGACAATCCGCTCGACTTCGGCATTCAGTATTCGCTGACGATAAACGACTTCACCCACTCGGAGTTCCACTGGAAATATGTACTCATCAATATGTATGCGTATCTTCTGAACATGCCGCACTTCACGCCCAAGACATTCACGCACCTCGCTTCTTCCGCAGAGCGTTTCGGGCTCAACGGCTATATGTTCTTCGACGACGCTGGCAAGAATCTTATATCCGTCGGAATCATATACCGCGCTCTGCCCATGTTCGCCTATCTCTTCTCGGGCAAGGCATTGCAGCGCGTCGAGAAGAAAAAGCGCGTGCTGCCCATCCTGCTTATCGGCGTGACCTGCATTCTCATGCCGCTCGCGATAATCTTCTCCTCGTGGGAAAGCGGCTATGCCGCACGCTACAACGCGGACTTCTCATGGCAGATGGTCATCGGCGCGCTCGTCATCGCGTTCACACTCTACAAGAGCATCAAATCGGAGAGCGCAAAGAAGCTCGTCGATTTGATATTCACGGTCTCGACTGTCGCGTGCATATATGTGAACATGGCTCAGCTGATCTCGTTCACGGGCGTTGAAGGCGCTTTCTGGATGAATCTCTGGAGATAAAATAAAACTAATCTGACCCTGTCTGTCATGCGGACGGGGTCAAAACACGATATAAAAGGCGAGAGAATCGACGGCGGCAAGGCGTTCGACCGGAGCCGGTGCGGGCGAGACGATGCACCCGATAGAAATCCCCGCCTGCTACAAAGAAAAGTTCGAGCTCGTGCACCACGAGGAGTGGAAGCTGAAGGTGCATTTCACGCGCGAGAGCTGGAACGGCAGGATGAAAGCCTGCCGCGGAATCGGCGCGTCGCTGACACCCGAGGAGATCGAAAACTGGGAGCGCGAGCATCTCCGAATGCTCAGAGAAAACGCACCCGAGGAGTTCGATGTTCTCCACTTCGCCGCCATGGCGGAGCTCAGGAAAAAAGACTGATAAAAAGCAATCCTACCCGAAATTTTCGTCGGGTAGGATTTTTGCGTTGTACTCCGACAAGAATCAGAAATGCCCAAAGCTCGTTATATACAAAAATCTCCTGTCCGGGAACAACTCCCGGGCAGGAGATTCTGCTTTTTACTTCCAATTATCGCAGCTCTGCCAATCACTCCAACTCAAACGCGCCGGTATAGAGGCGATAGTATGTGCCCTTTTCGGCGATGAGCTTTTCATGGTTGCCGCGCTCGATTATTCTGCCGTGGTCGAGCACCATTATAACATCCGAGTTCTGGACGGTCGAGAGGCGGTGCGCGATAACAAAGACCGTGCGCCCTTTCATCAGCTTATCCATGCCGCCCTGGACGAGAGCCTCGGTGCGCGTATCTATCGAAGATGTCGCCTCGTCGAGGATCATGACGGGCGGGTCGGAGACCGCCGCGCGGGCTATCGATATCAGCTGACGCTGACCCTGCGAAAGTCCGGAGCCGTCGCCCTTGAGTACGGTGTTGTAGCCGTCCGGGAGCATGCGGATGAAGCCGTCAGCATTTGCGAGCTTCGCCGCCGCGATGCACTGCTCGTCGGTCGCCTCGGGGTTGCCGTAGCGGATGTTCTCCATGACAGTGCCCGTGAACAGGTTGACATCCTGGAGCACGACGCCGAGACTGCGGCGCAAATCGGCTTTCTTTATCTTGTTGATATTTATTCCGTCATAGCGTATCTTGCCGTCCGCTATGTCATAGAAGCGGTTTATGAGGTTTGTTATCGTGGTCTTGCCCGCTCCGGTCGCGCCGACGAAAGCCACCTTCTGACCCGGCTCTGCGTAGAGCGTGATATCGTGAAGGACTTCCTTTTCGGGTGTGTAGCCGAAATCGACATGGTCGAGCACGACCTGACCCTCAAGCTTTGTATAAGTCAGAGTGCCGTCGCCGTGGGGATGCTTCCATGCCCACATTCCGGTGTGCTCCTTGACTTCGACTATCTCGCCGTTCTCTTCTTTCGCGTTTACGAGGGTAACATATCCGTCGTCGGGCTCGGGCTCTTCGTCCATAAATGTGAAGATTCGCTCGGCGCCCGCGAGGGCGTTGACAATCGAGTTGAACTGGTTCGACATCTGGGATATCGGGTTTATGAAGTTGCGCGAGAGCACGAGGAACGAGGCTATCATGCCGAGGGACAGCGTGTTGATACCCGTCAGTCCGAGATTCTTCGTGCCGGCGATCGCCATATACGAGACGATAACGGCGAGCAGGATATACAGGAAATATCCGAATGCGTTCGTCATGGGCATCATCGAGGTCGCGTGGCCGTTTGCGTTCGCGGCGTTGTGCTCCCATTCGGTGTTGCGCTGCTTCATTTCTTTCTTAGACTGCTCTTCGTGGCAGAAGACTTTTATGACCTTCTGACCGTTTATAATTCCTTTTCCAAGCAGAGCTTTGTGTTTTTTTTCATTGATACTGATATGATACTTCTCTGCTAAAGCATCAATGACATCAAATCCTACATTATGTCTGGTATGTTCATATTGTCTGGTAGGATTTCCTAAACCTGCAATTAAGTACATTTCGTGTATTTCTCCTGTTAAGAATGTTTCTGCTTTCTCTTTTCAATGATCTCTGCTGCTTCTGCAAGCTGCTGCTGATCATTGACTCCTGTAATATCTTCTGCATTTTCTAATGCAAATGCATCTGCCTTTAATCCTTTATTCTTTATGATCGTCAGTGTATCCGGCAGATAATATTCGCCCTGTGCATTATCCGTGGTCAGTAGATCCAATGCCTGTCGCAGCTCTTTTGTATCAAAGATGTACATGCCGGAATTGATCTCATGTGATGCCAGTTCTGCCTCATTTGCATCTTTATGCTCTACACTCTTAATAAAGTTCCCATTTTCATCGCGGATAATTCGTCCATATCCGGTCGGATCGTCTACCATTGCAGACAATACCGTTACGGTATTTCCTTTTTCTCTGTGATAATCTTTTAATCTCTTTAATGTATCTGCCGTGATCAGCGGAGTATCGCCAAACAAGATCAGGGTTTCTCCCCCTCCGGTCAGAAAATCTCCTGCACATTTTACAGCATGACCGGTTCCAAGCTGTTCTGTCTGCAATGCATATTGAACATCCTTATGAGAAATCTCTGCCTCTACCACTTCATGTTTGTAACCGACTACCAGACAGATATCCGTCGCACCAGCACCTTTTGCCGCGTCGATCACATAGTCTACGAGACATTGTCCGTCTATACGGTGTACCACTTTTGGAAGTTCTGATTTCATTCGGGTTCCTTTTCCTGCTGCCAGTATAATGGCTTTCAACTGTTCCATAATATCCTCCGCGTTTTAATTTGCTTTTCCCATTATATTACAATACTTCATATTTTACAAAAACTTTTTGTATATTTTGTGGCGAAAATGTAACCTTTCCCATTTTTATTTCACTACTTTTTTAAATCACAGACAGGACAGTCCCGACTTACGAAACTGCCCTGCTGATAGGTTCATTTTATGAATACTTATCTATGTACAGAATTATTTAGAACACATATCTCTCGTTATGCTCTACAACCACCTTCACACCATTGTCACCACAATAGTAAGTGTTTGCATTAAGTGTTCCTCTGCTCTCTACGATACAATTCTCTATATGTGTATTGTCTCCGATATAAACATCATTTAAGATGATCGAATTCTTGATCACACAATTCTTTCCGACAAAGACATTCTTAAACAATACAGAATTCTCTACCTTGCTGGTTAAGATACATCCACTCGATACCAGACTGTTCTTTACAACGGAACCGGTATTATATTTTGCCGGCGGCAGATCATCGATCTTAGAATAAATCTTTGGTTCACTGCGGAACATATAGTTACGCACGTCTTCTTTTAAGAAATCCATATTGGTCTTGTAATAGGATTCTACAGTTGCGATGTTGCTCCAGTAACCGGTCATTTTATATCCATAGATGCGTTTCAGATTCTTATAACGGATCAGAATATCCGTAACAAAATCCCAACGTGCCTCTTCTGCACATTTTTCTAACATCTCGATCAATGCTCTTCTACGGATGACATAAATGCCGGTAGATACGGTGTTAGAACGTGCTACCATCGGTTTTTCTTCAAACTCTACGATCCTTGAATCCTCATTCATCCGAACGATTCCGAAACGGCACACATCATCTTCTTCCGGTCCCATATCCCTGCATACTACCGTGATGTCGGCTTTCTTGCTGATGTGGTAATCTAAGACTTCATTGTAGTCCATCTTGTAGACACAGTCACCACTGGTAATGATCACATATGGTTCATGACATTTTTTCAGGAAATCCAGATTCTGGTAAATGGCATCTGCCGTTCCTCTGTACCAATATCCGTTGTCAGCCGTAATCGTAGGCGTGAACACGAACAATCCTCCCTGTTTCCTTCCGAAATCCCACCATTTTGATGAGTTCAGATGCTCGTTCAGCGATCTGGCATTGTACTGTGTCAGCACGGCAACTTTCTGAATATGAGAATTTGTCATATTGCTGAGTACAAAATCAATCGCACGATAGCTTCCCGCTACCGGCATCGCAGCCACCGCTCTTTTTGCAGTCAGCTCGCGCATCTTCCTGCTGTTTCCTCCTGCCAAAATAAGTCCTACTGCTCTCATACTCTCTCACCTGCCTTTATCAAGGTTTCGCCGCTTGCAAGTATGCCGTCCTCATAATCTTCCGCCGCTGTCACTCCGCTGATCGCAGTATTTTTTCCGATCTGCACGTTTGACGGAATCACAGAGTTCTCGCCGATCGTAGCAAGTCCTCCACTGTAAATGTTCGGTTTCATCTTGTTCGGCACATCGCTTCCGATTCCGATCACAACATTATCTCCGATTACCGTATCTTCTGCTATGATCGCCCTGTCTATCACACAGTTCTCTCCAATCGTTACTCCCTGCATAATAATCGAATCACGAACGACACTTCCCTTTCCGACGCGCACTCTTCCGCCTAAAACCGAATTATGCAGTTCCCCGTACACCTCTGTTCCGTTGCTGATAATACACCGATCTACCACTCCGTCCTGCGCAATATACTGAGGTGGGATATTCGCGCTGTTCGTATAGATCTTCCAGAATTCTTCATATAAATTAAATTCAGGGATAATATCAATCAGTTCCATATTGGCTTCCCAGTACGAACTCAATGTTCCTACGTCTTTCCAATAACCGTTATATTCATATGCAAAAAGCCTGTCCCCTTTGTCGTGACAATACGGAATAATATGTTTTCCGAAATCACAATTCGGTTGATCTTTCAACTTGATAAGAGCTTCTTTTAACACCGGCCAGCTAAAGATATAAATACCCATCGACGCCAGATTACTGCTTGGTTTTTCCGGTTTTTCTTCAAACTCTTTAATCCTGCTCTCATGATCAGTAACAACGATGCCGAACCGGCTCGCCTCTTCAATCGGAACAGGCATTGCCGCGATCGTCACATCCGCATGATTCGCTTTGTGAAAATCAAGCATCACTTCGTAATCCATTTTGTAAATATGGTCGCCTGAAAGAATAAGAACATAATCCGGATTATACGTCTCCATATAATCAAGATTCTGATAAATCGCGTTTGCCGTACCGGTGTACCATTCACTGTTAGAACTCTTCTCATAAGGAGGAAGTATCGATACACCTCCGACATTTCTGTCTAAATCCCACGGAATTCCTATTCCGATATGAGTATTCAGCCTCAGCGGCTGGTACTGAGTCAGCACTCCTACTGTATCAATTCCTGAATTAATACAGTTACTCAGCGGAAAGTCGATAATACGGTATTTTCCGCCAAATGCTACGGCAGGTTTTGCAACTTTTGCTGTAAGAACCCCCAATCGACTGCCCTGCCCGCCTGCTAAAAGCATTGCAATCATCTCTTTTTTAAACATTACGTCACCTCATTTCTAGTTAGATATATTTATTATATCATATTTTCATGTTTATCCAATCATTTTTTACAATTTTTTCTTTAACATTTTTAACTTTTTGTTTATTTCGCACAAAAAGAACTTCTTTCAATTTTTTGCATATATAGTATAATATAGTAGGTTATGATATTTTATGACTAATTTTTAAAAAACGATTGTTACACATAGAAATAACGGTGCATTTTAATTGTAACAGTTCAGCTATACAGCGCGATTTTACGAATGGCGCAGACGAAACTGTTACTTTCAACCCATTTAGGTGAAAGAAAAGAGGAAGCATTATGTATAAAATTGATTTTAACGAACCGATCCATATCCATTTTATAGGAATCGGCGGTATCAGCATGAGCGGACTTGCGGAAATCCTTTTAAAAGAAGGATTCACTGTATCCGGCTCCGACACAAAGGAATCTCCTTTAACGAAGAAACTGGTTTCTGAAGGCGCTCATATTATCTATGGTCAGAAAGCGGAAAATATCACACGGGATATCGGTTGTGTCGTTTACACTGCGGCAATCAATCGAAATAATCCTGAACTGATCGAAGCAGTTGCGCTGAAAATTCCGATGCTGACCCGCGCAGAACTGCTCGGACAGCTTATGAAAAACTACGATACGCCGATCGCAGTTTCCGGAACTCACGGGAAAACAACGACAACGTCCATGATCTCTCATATTTTACTGGAAGGAGATCTCGACCCGACGATTTCAGTCGGAGGTATTTTGAAGGCGATCGGAGGAAATATCCGTGTCGGAAATTCAGGTACGTTTATTACGGAAGCATGTGAATATACGAACAGTTTTCTTCATTTCTTCCCAAAAATCAGCGTAATCCTTAATATCGAAGAGGATCACCTCGATTTCTTCAAAGATCTGGAAGATATTCGTCATTCATTTCATCAGTTTGCGGAACTGCTTCCTGAAGACGGAACTCTTATTATCAATGCCGAGATCAAAGATTATGCCGAGATATACGAAGGTCTTTCCTGCAATGTCGTGACATACGGAACAAACGGATGTTTTGATTACAGCGCGAAAAATATTACTTATGACGAAAACGGACATGTCGCATTTGACTTGTTCCGCCGCGGTGAATATGCGGATCATATCCAGTTGTCGGTAACAGGCGACCATAATGTTTCAAACGCTCTGTCCGCCATTGCCGTTGCTGATATTCTTGGTCTTTCTATAGATATCACTAAGAGAGGATTGTTGTCTTTTACAGGAACAGACCGCCGTTTTGAATATAAAGGGGAATTTAACGGAGTAACTGTTATTGATGATTATGCACACCATCCGACAGAGATTCTTGCCACATTAAAAGCAGCGCAGCACTCTTTGCACAACAGTGTGTGGTGTGTATTCCAACCTCATACTTATACAAGGACAAAAGCGTTCTTCCATGAATTCGCAGAGGCGCTCTCTCATGCAGACCACCTCGTACTTGCCGATATCTTTGCTGCAAGAGAAACAGATACTCTCGGCATCTCCTCGGCAGATCTGGCGAAAGAAACCGAAAAACTCGGAACAGATACGCACTACTTCCCAAGCTTTGCACAGATTGAAGCATTCCTGAAAGAAAACTGCCGTCCCGGTGATCTGCTCATCACAATGGGAGCCGGAGACGTTGTTACAATCGGTGAAAATCTGCTAAAATAAACATCGTAGAAGCTATTTTTAAGTTCTCCACATAGTTATCTACAAAAAAGAGCAAGTTACCAACAAAAAAGCCCTTTTTTACCCGGCAGTAAAATGATACTATATAAGAAACACCTGACAAAAGCGGATTCCATGTCCGCTTTTTGTTAACCCCAGTTCAGCCCATCTCCGTGCTTGTAAGCATAAGTCATACTCGTATGACTTTGCGAACAAGTACCGAGATGGAGTGAGCGCCTTTTCATGAGCAAACCGCGGCAGCGCCGCTTTGAGTCCGCAGGACGCGTTTGCGATTGGCGCGGGCTGAACCGGGAAAAACGCGGCAGCGCCGCTTTGACCTTCACAAAACACTTAAGAATAATGAAACAGGATGGAGTAAGTATGAAAACACTGACATTAAAAAATAAATTTCAGACAAACGCGACGCTGCTGCCAAACGATTTTATCGACAATTACATGGTCAATGCCAACGGCGAATTTATAAAAGTATATCTTTTTCTTCTGCGGCATGCCGAAGACGACAATCCTGCGCTGACACTTTCTATGATTGCAGATTGTCTCAACAATACGGAAAAAGACATCTTGCGGGCGCTTAGATATTGGGAATCCGAAGGACTGCTCCGATCAGAATATGCGGCGGACGGAAAAATCACATCTCTCGAACTGCAAAGTTTTGCATGTGCATGGACTCCTCCCGCGTCCCGGAATACCGATTCTCCTGCCGGAGGCATTGCGCCGCAGACTGTCCGCTCCACGATACAAAATGTGTCCGACCGGAATCTTCCTTCTCAGCCTCAGTCAGATATTTCTTTATCTGCAGGTCTGACAGATCCGGTTCACTCTATACATAATAAAGAAGGGCTGCACACAGCTTCACGCCAGACAGCATCCGCTTCAAATGCATCCATTCAAAAAGCCGTCGCTATTGACGAATTTCGGGCACAAAAAGAAATAAAATCTCTCCTCTTTATTGCAGAACAATATTTGGGAAAAACATTAACACATACTGAAATGGAGACAATTACTTATTTTTATGATACACTGCATATGTCGGCAGATCTGATTGAGTATTTGATCGAATCTTGTGTAGAAAACGGACATAAAAGCATCCACTATATCAAAAAGGTCGCTTTTTCATGGGTCGAAGAAGGAATCGAGACAGTCTCTCAGGCAAAAGAGCAGTCTATGCTCTATTCCAGAAGCTGCTACACTGTACTGAATGCGTTCGGTATCAAAGGCAGAGGACCTGCTGCCTCAGAACTTGAATTTATCAAAAAATGGTCTGAGCAGTATGCATTTTCCTCTGACATTATCGCAGAGGCGTGCAGACGCACGATTACCTCTACACACCAGCCGAGCTTTGAATATGCCGATTCTATTCTGACAAAGTGGCATGAACACAATATCCGTCACTTAAAAGAGATCTCGGCGCTTGACGAAGCTCATCAGAAACAGAACTCTGCCGTAAGAACTGCCGCGCGGCAAAAACCTGTAACAAAGAATCTGAACAATTTTGAGCGCCGCAGTTACGATATGGAATCACTTGAAGAACAACTGCTGAAAAGCAATTAACAAAACGATTATCATTGAGCCAGACGGCAAGTAGAAGGAGTATCTCCATGGCACTTAAAAATTCACAATATTATGCACTGATGCGGGAGTACGAACAAACCAGATTGAAAAATCACGATCTTCAAATGAAGCGTTATGAAGAAGTTTACAAAAAACTTCCGGAATTCAAATCACTGGATGAATCGATTTCCATCCTTTCAGTGCAGTATGGCAAAAAAATGCTAAACGGCGATCCGAAAGCATTGTCTTCTCTCAAAGAAGAGCTTGCAATCCTGCGGCAGAACAAAAAGAACCTTCTTACTTCTGCCGGATTTCCCAAAGATTATCTGGAACCGATCTACGATTGTCCCGACTGCATGGACACCGGATATATCGGAAACGAAAAATGTCACTGTTTCAAACGCTCCGTTATTGAGCTTTTATATGAACAGTCCAATATCAAAGAATTTCCGACAGAAGCATCTTTCGACTATTTTGACCTTGATTTTTATCCGGCTTCCCAGTATGATAAAACAACGGGAAAAAACGCCCGCGCTATGATGGAAGAGACATTAAATATATGCCATCGCTTTATAAATAACTTCGGAAAGGAATTCAACAATCTCTTTTTCTATGGGAGCGTCGGAGTCGGAAAAACTTTCCTTTCCACCTGTATCGCCCGCGAAATCATGGAACGTGAATTTTCGGTTCTCTATTTCTCGGCGCCGCAGCTTTTCAGTGTACTTACGCAGACAAAATTTGACCGCAATGACGTCGATTCAAAAAATATGAATGACTATATATTCAACTGTGATCTTCTGATCATTGATGATCTTGGAAGCGAGTACACAAATGCGTTCATTGCCGCACAGTTTTTTACATGTATCAACGAACGTCTCATTCACAAGAAATCAACGATCATCTCAACAAATCTTTCTCTTGAATCGCTTGCCAATCTTTATACCGAGCGCTCTTTCTCGAGAATCACAAGCAGCTATGCATTGTTAAAGATAATCGGTGATGATATACGAATCAAGAAAAAATTAAAAAATAGGGAGGTACATTAATGTTACGCCGAACAGAACGAATTTTGGAAAATATTCCGGTAGGAAGTCTTGGTCTTATTTCCCTCACGGGATGTGAAGAACTGGGAAAGAAAGTAGATGACTATCTTGTAAAATGGAGACACGAAAGCGGAAATGCTTTTCGCGACGATATTGCATTTTCGGGATATGAAAAAGATTCTTATCTTCTTGATGCCCGCGTTCCGCGCTTTGGCTCAGGAGAAGCAAAAGGAGTTCTCGGAGAATCCGTTCGCGGAAAAGATCTGTATCTTATGGTAGATGTATGTAATTACAGCATTACTTACTCTCTTGCGGGAAAGACAAATCACATGTCTCCTGACGATCATTTCCAGAACTTAAAGAGAATTATCGCTGCCATTGGCGGAAAAGGACGACGTATCAATGTTATCATGCCGTTTTTATATGAGAGCCGTCAGCACAAAAGAAGTTCCCGTGAATCACTCGACTGCGCTCTTGCTTTGCAGGAACTTGTACGCATGGGAGTTGAAAACATCATTACTTTTGACGCTCATGACCCACGTGTACAAAATGCGATCCCGCTGAGCGGATTTGAAACAGTTTCTCCGACATATCAGTTTATAAAAGGGCTTCTGCGCAATGTCAAAGACTTACAGATCGACGCAGATCATATGATGGCGATCAGTCCTGACGAGGGCGGAACAAACCGTGCCGTATATCTTGCCAACGTACTTGGCCTTGACATGGGTATGTTCTATAAACGCCGCGATTACACAAAGATTGTAGACGGACGTAATCCGATCGTTGCTCATGAATTCCTTGGCTCTTCCGTAGAGGGAAAAGATGTCATCATCATCGACGATATGATTTCTTCAGGCGACAGCATCATAGATGTCGCTACGGAACTGAAACAGCGTAAAGCAAACCGGATTTTCGCTGCGGCTACATTCGGTCTGTTTACAAACGGTATGGAGAAATTCGACAAAGCATATGAAGACGGTATTATTCACGGTATCCTTACGACAAACCTGATCTACCAGACACCGGAGCTTTTGTCTAAACCATATTACATCAACTGTGATATGAGCAAATATATTGCTCTTATCATCGATACATTGAATCATGACGGATCTCTTAGTTCTATTTTAAGTCCGAACGAAAGAATCCAGCATGTTCTTCAGAAATACAAAAACGGAGAGCCGGTCTAAGACCGCTCTCCATGCTTTTTTCATACTTTAAGCGAATAAATTACTATGAACAGACAAAACAACAAAACAGAACGAAAAAAAACGATTTCTGACACACTATTTACAGCTTTCATGCTCTTCACTGCGACTGCTGTCTCTTTTTGTTTCTTTCACTTAGGAAATAAAAATTCAGCAAACATCACTGTGATCTATACGCTTGCGCTCATTTTGACCGCTCTTAAGACGTCCGGATATGTATACGGCATTGTCGCCTCTTTATTCTGCGTCATCGCCGTTAATTTCCTTTTTTCTTATCCATTTTTTAAATTTAATTTTTCATTGGACGGATATCCTGTCACGTTTATCGGGATGCTCGCGATCACACTAATCACAAGCGCAACAACAACTTCTTTAAAACAACATCAAAAAGCCGCTGCGGAACGAGAAAAAGCGCTGGCAGAAGCTGATAAAGAAAAACTGCGTGCAAATCTTTTACGTGCCGTATCACATGATCTGCGAACACCACTCACAAGTATTATCGGCTCTTCCTCTTCTTATTTGGAAAACGGATCAGATATGACCGAATATGAACGAACCGAACTTGTATCAAATATTAAAGAGGATTCTGAATGGCTGCTGAATATGGTCGAGAATCTTCTTACGATCACGCGCATAGACAACAACTCTCAAGACAAAGTGAAGAAGTCTCCGGAAGTCGTCGAAGAAGTCGTTTCAGAGGCTATACAACGGCTCAGAAAACGGCTTTCGGACGTCCGTATCAAAGTCCATATGCCGAATGATTTTCTTATGATTCCCATGGACGCCACATTAATCGAACAGGTTCTCATTAATCTTCTGGAAAATGCTTCCGTTCATTCTGAAAGTACGGAAGAGATCGATCTGATCATTACACAGACAAAAGAGTGTGTTTCTTTTTCTGTCCGTGACTACGGAAAGGGAATCGATCCCGAACAGCTTCCTTATATATTTGAAGGTCAGCGCAGTTCCGGAAAAAATTCAGACCACCATAAAGGAATCGGAATCGGTCTGTCAATCTGTAAGACGATCATAGAAGCTCATGGAGGGAAATTAACCGCTGTCAATCACAAACACGGCGCCGAATTTATTTTTACACTTCCAAAAGAAAAGGAGGTTGAAGCAAATGCCTAAATTTTCAGTCTTAATCATTGAAGATGAAAAAAATATACAAACTTTCATGGGAAAGGTTTTAAAACGTCATGACTATCAGGTTCTTTATGCCGATACCGGTAAGCAAGGACTGGAAATGATCCGTTCCCGATGCCCGGATCTTATCCTTCTTGATCTGGGACTTCCGGACATGGACGGCTGTTCTATTATCCGGGACGTCCGTACATGGGCAAGTACTCCGATCATCGTTATTTCCGCCCGCACTGCCGAACGGGAAAAGGTTGCGGCTCTTGATCTGGGCGCTGATGATTATATTACAAAACCATTCGGAACTTCCGAGCTTCTTGCACGGATCCGCGCTTCCCTCAGACACAGCAATCGTCTGCTCACTGACAGCACCTTCTATATCCGTCCTTACCGACATAAGGATTTAATACTTGACTTTTCCAAACGGCTGCTCACGATTCGCGGCAATGCTGTCCATCTGACTCCGATCGAATATAAGATTGTGGCATATCTGGCGCAAAATTCCGGAAAAGTCATTACATATGCATCGATTCTTTCAAATGTATGGGGACCTTACGCTGATAATGACAATAAGATTCTTCGTGTCAACATGGCCAATATCCGCCGAAAAATCGAAGAAGATCCCGCACAGCCTCAATACATTTTTACTGAAGTCGGAGTCGGCTATCGTATGGCTGAAGATGAAGATGAGTAAATGTTAAAAACCCGCTAAGGTTTTTGCCGCTTCATTCCATTTTACACTTTGCTCCTTTAAAATAGAGACTGATTTGTTTTGCACAGAAAATTATTTTTTTGTGTAAAACCGCAAAATTTATTTTAAGGAGTGACCTACAATGAATATCGGTTTAATTTTACTTATGCTAATCGGAGGCTCTGTCGGAGTTTTTTCTACACTCTACATTCTGATCAGCCTTCCTGTCATAATTTTTCTGAAGATTTATCGAAAAATTCGATTCGGAGCTTCTCTTTATGATTAAATAAAATCAATGATTTTCTTATCTTATGCATGTTTTTTACAGAGCTGAACAAAAAACTCCGTATACGTCACCGGGTTTTATCCCGAATCTGTATACGGAGTTTTTATTTTATCTTATTCTTTGTCTTTCTTGTTTATTATTCTTGCACTTTCTTGCTTAGCAGAACAATGATCTTTTATTCTTCTGTGACAAAATCTTCATCATCTGCTTCTTCTGTATCCATCACTTCATCCGTCAACGCTGTCTCTTCGTTTTCCAAACTTTCATTTACTGCATCTGCGCTTACTGCCTCAGCGTTTTCCGCTTCTGCATTCTCTCCTTCTGCGCTCTCTTCAGTTTCAAGTTCCTCTGCCAGCATCGCTTCTGCTCTGGCATCTGTATTTAACGCTACGTCACGATATTTTTTCATACCCGTACCCGCCGGAATATGTTTACCGATAATTACGTTTTCTTTCAGACCGACAAGATGATCGACTTTTCCTTTGATTGCCGCTTCGGTAAGAACTTTCGTTGTTTCCTGGAAAGATGCGGCTGAAAGGAAGGAATCTGTAGCAAGTGAAGCTTTCGTAATACCAAGCATGATCTGCTCGCCTATAGCCGGCTCTTTTCCTTCTTCTTCAAGACGCTCGTTTACTTCATTGAATTCAAGAACGTCAACCATTGTTCCCGGAAGGAATTCTGTATCACCCTTCTCTTCGATGCGGACTTTCTTCAACATCTGGCGAACAATAACCTCGATATGCTTATCGTTGATCTCAACACCCTGCAGACGGTATACTCTCTGCACTTCCTGAAGCATATAATCCTGAACGGCTCTAAGACCTTTGATCTTCAGAATATCATGCGGATTTACACTACCTTCCGTCAGTTCGTCTCCGGCTTCAAGCATCACGCCGTCCTGTATTTTAATACGAGAACCGTACGGGAT